>OOCT01000225.1_pt1 | contig 68056 bp, 84 predicted proteins | sample 1671851 | NCBI WGS metagenome assembly OOCT01 (sample SAMN06348199, study PRJEB24527) | human gut metagenome | biome: human gut; feature: ankylosing spondylitis patient; material: feces | host: Homo sapiens | place: China | collected 2015-10
CCCCGCCGCTTTTTCAATGTAGGGCGCGGCCTCCTGGACGCGCCGCCTGCGGGAGGTATTTCAAATGAAAAATCAGTTTCTGGAGGCCGGGCAGATCGTGAATACCCACGGCATCCAGGGCGAGGTCAAAATCGTCCCCTGGTGCGACAGCCCCGAGTTTCTGCTCCAGTTCGGCACCCTCTATCTGGACGGAACGCCCGTAAGGGTGCGCGCCGCCCGGGTACACAAGGGCAATGTCCTCGCCGCGCTGGAGGGCGTCGCCGACGTGAATGCCGCCATGGCCCTCAAGGGCAAGATCGTCTCCATCGATCGCTCCGGCGTGGTGCTGCCCGAGGGGCGGCACTTTATCGCCGATCTGCTCGGCCTGGAGGTCCTGGACGCCGGCAGCGGGGAGAAGCTGGGGGTTGTGGCCGACGTGCTCACCCCGCCCGCCCACGAGGTCTACGTGGTGAAGGGCGAGCATGAATACATGATCCCCGCCGTGGACGAGTTCCTGGCGGAGACCAATGTGGAGGGCGGCTATATCAAGGTTCGTCTGATCGAGGGAATGCGTACCGATGTATAGGATCGATATTATGACCCTCTTTGATCTGACCGTGGGCGATATGATGAACGAGTCCATCCTGGGCCGCGCCCAGGAGCGGGACATCATTCGCATCGAGGCCCACCAGATCCGGGATTACACCCTCAACAAGCAGAAGCAGGTGGACGACTATCCCTACGGCGGCGGCCACGGCGCGGTCATGCAGGCCGACCCCCTCTACCAGTGCTGGAAGCACATTGTGGACACCTTCGGCCCGGGACATACCATCTACATGTCCCCCGCCGGCAAAACCTTCGTGGAGGCCGACGCCCGCCGCCTGCGGGACGATTACGACCACCTGATTCTGGTGTGCGGGCACTATGAGGGCATCGACGAGCGGTTCATTGAGGAGTGTGTGGACGAGGAGATCTCCATCGGCGACTTCGTGCTCACCGGCGGCGAGCTGGCCGCCATGGTGGTGGCCGACGCGGTGGCCCGGCTGGTGCCCGGGGTGCTCTCCGACCCGGAGTGCTTCGAGGAGGAGAGCCACTGGAACGGCCTGCTGGAGTACCCCCAGTACTCCCGCCCTGAGGAGTGGCACGGCCGGAAGGTCCCCCCCATTCTCCGCTCCGGCGATCACAAGAACATCGCCCGTTGGCGGCGCAAGCAGTCCATCCTCCGCACCCGCCAGCGCCGCCCGGATCTCTACGCCAGACTGGATCTTTCCTCCAAGGAGGATCAAAAGCTGCTGCGGGAGCTGGACGAGGAAGCCCCCCAATTCTAACGCAATCATTTGTTTACAGGTTTCCCCTTTACTTTTCCGCCCGCCCGTGCTACAATGACTGCACACTAGTAATCTAATTTTCATTATTATATAAGAGGGTTCCAGCTATGAGTTTTAAGATCATTGTCGACAGTTGCTGCGATTTAACGCCCGCCCAGCTCCGGGAGGACTGCTTTGTCAGCGTCCCGCTGACCATCCGGGTGGGTGAGCATATCGTGGTAGACGATGCCTCCTTTGACCAGGGTGCCCTGCTCTGGCGGATGAAGGAGAGTGCCACGGCTCCCCAGTCCTCCTGCCCTTCCCCCATCCAGTATCTGGAGGCGTTTGACTGCGGCGCCGACGACCTGTATGTGGTCACTCTTTCCGCCCTGCTCTCCGGCTCCCACAACGCGGCGGCCCAGGCGCGGAGCCTCTGGCTGGAGGACCACCCCAACTCCAATGTGCACATCTTCAACTCCTGCTCCGCCTCGGCGGGCGAGGTTCTGGTGGCCCTGAAAATCCAGGAGCTGGCCCAGTCGGGCATGGACTTCACCACGGTGGTCAGCCAGGTCTCCCGCTACATCAATGAGATGGAGACCTACTTTGTGCTGGAAACCCTGGACAACCTGCGGAAAAACGGCCGGCTCACCAGGGTGCAGTCCCTGGTTACCAGCACCCTGCACATCAAGCTGCTCATGGGCGCCACCCCCGAGGGTGAGATCTGCAAAAAGGGCCAGGCCATGTCCATCAAGCAGGCCCTGTCCAAGATGGTGGCCCTCATGGCAGCCGATCCCAAGCACGAGGGGCGCCGGCTGTCCATCGTCCACTGCAACTGCCTGGAGCGGGCCTTCCACGTCAAGGAGCTGGTCATGAAGCAGTGCCGTTTCGGGGAGATCCTCATCAGCGATACCGGCGGCATCAGCACCGTCTATGCCAACGACGGCGGCATCGTCGTGGCCTATTGATTTCGATCAAGCCATTCCGCAACCGCCCGGAGGAAATTTCCTCCGGGCGGTTGTTTTTTGCCCCTGCCTGTGCTATCATGGCAAAAATAGTTTTGGGAGGTGCTTTTATGAACTACACCATCCGCCCCATCGGGCCGGAGGACGCGGAGGGGGCCGCAGCTCTGCGCCGCATGCCGGGCGTATTTGAGAATACGCTCGGCCTCCCCTCCTACCGCACCGCCGACAGCGAGGCGTTCATTGCCGGGCTGGGCCCTGACGACCATAACTTTGTGGCCGTTCTGGACGACGGTACAGTAATCGGCTGCGCCGGCCTCACGGTCTGCTCCAATCCCCGGATGCGCCATGTGGGCGCGGTGGGCCTCTTTGTGCATGCGGACTACCAGGGCCGGGGTGTGGGCACCACCCTGATGGAAACACTGCTGGATCTGGCGGACCACTGGCTCATGCTGGTGCGGGTGGAGCTGGAGGTCTTTGCCGACAACGAGCAGGCCATCCGCCTCTATGAGAAGCTGGGCTTTGAGAAGGAAGGCCTGCTGCGCATCACCACGGTGCGGAATGGCCGCTATGTGGATGAGTACAAGATGGCCCGCATTCGTCCGGGGGTGACTGCGCCATGACCTACACCATCCGCCCCGCCGGGCCGGAAGACGCCGCGGGGATCACCGCACTGCGGCGGATGCCCGGCGTATTTGAACAGGCGGCCTCCCTCCCCTCCGACCGCCCCCGCCGTATGGAGGAGCTTCTCCGCCAGCCGGGACAGGGCCGGCATGTTCTGCTGGCCGTATCGCCGGACCATACCGTGCTCGGCCTGGTCATGCTGACCGTGGAGTCCAACCCCCGGCGGCGGCACGCCGGCGGCCTGGGCATCATGGTGCGTACCGACTGCCAGGGACAGGGCATCGGCACCGCCCTGTTGGAGGCGGTCTTGGATCTGGCGGACAATTGGCTGATGCTCCGCCGGGTGGAGCTGGAGGTCTACGCCGACAACGGGGGCGCCATCCGCCTGTACGAGCGCTTGGGCTTTGAGACGGAGGGGTGCAAGCGGGAGGCCGCCGTGAAAGCGGGGGCCTACGTGGACACGCTGGTGATGGCCCGGCTGAGAAACCGCTGATGTCCCAGGGCAGATTGTTTGAGCTGCTCTGTCTCCTGCTGGAGCGGGGCCGCATGACCGCGCCGCAGCTGGCGGAGCACTTCGAGGTATCGGTGCGCACCATCTACCGGGACATCGACGCGCTGTCGGCGGCCGGGGTGCCGGTATACAGCGCGCCGGGCAAGGGCGGCGGGGTGTCCCTGCTGGAGGGCTATACCCTCCACCGGGCCGCTTTCACCGAGGAAGAACAGCAGCTGCTGCTCACCGCTCTGCGGAGCCTGCCCGGGGACGCCGGTCAGGGGACGGCGGGGACCCTGTCCAAGCTGTCCGCCCTGTTCCGGCGTCGGGAACCGGACTGGCTGCAGGTGGAGCTGTCCCGATGGGGGAGCGCCGGGGCCGACAACGCCAAATTCGTCCAGCTCAAGGAGGCCATTCTGTCCCGCCGCGTCCTGTCCTTCACCTATGTGGGCGCCTCCGGCCAGACCACCCGCCGCAGCGTCCTCCCCGCCCGGCTGGTCTTCAAGGGCCGGGACTGGTACCTCCAGGGATTCTGCCTGGAGCGGGCGGCCTACCGCACCTTCAAGCTCACCCGGATGCTGGAGCCGGAGCCGGGCGCCCCCTTTCAGCGCCCCCTCTCTCCCCCGCCCATCGAGGCTGGAGAGCCGCCGGAGGGCTTCTGCGTGCCCGTCCGCCTGCGCTTCTCCCCCGCCCTTGCCTACCGGGTCTACGACGAATTCGACGAGGGCTGCGTCACCCGCGGGGCGGACGGCAGCCTTGTGGTGTCGGTAAGCTTCCCGGAGGATCCGTGGCTCTATGGCTATCTGCTCTCCTTCGGCCTGGGGGTGGAGGTATTGGAACCGGAGCGCCTGCGGAAACGGCTGGCGCTGCTGGCGGGAAAAATGGCGGCGCACCACGGAAACCATGACACGGGGTGTCAGGATAACTGTGATAGGATGGAGCCATCTCAATCACAGGAGGAATCTCACATGAATCACACCTTTTGTCAATCCTGCGGCATGCCTATCGACGATCCGGCCCTCCGCGGCACGGAGCGGGGCGGCACGCCCAGCGAGCACTACTGCAAATACTGTTATCAGGAGGGAGCCTTTACCGGAGAGATGACCATGGAGGAGATGATCGACTTCTGCACTCCCATGATGGTGCGGGCCAACCCCGAGCTGACCCCCGAGCAGGCCCGGGCGCAGATGGCCCAGTTCTTCCCCAGTCTGCTCCGGTGGCGCAACTAATGGACTGGAACGCCATCTATCCCGGGCCGGAGGAGCCCACAGCGGAGCAGCTCTCCGCCTATGTATCCCATCCGCTGTGGGAACCATTGAACCGCTGGATCTGTGAAGCCTATTCCCTTTCCCGTATTTACAGCTACAGCAGCTGTTCCATGGGGCGGGGCTGGAACGTCAAGTACCGCTCCGGCGGCAAGGCCCTGTGTACCCTCTACCCCGCCTCCGGCGCCTTCGCCTGCCTGGTGGTGGCCCCGGCCCAGGCGGAGGCCCTTCTCCCCACCCTCTCGGAGTATACCCAGGCCTGCTGGCAGGCGGTCAAGCCCATGGGCTCCGGGCGGTGGCTGTCCCTGGAGGTGGACTCCCCGGAGGTTGTGGAAGACATCAAGACCCTGCTGATGTTGAAGCGCCCGCTGAAAAAACAGGGACAGGCATAGCCTGTCCCTGTTTTTTATGGTATAATAGCGGGAAAGCGGCTCTTACGCTTGCATTTCAGCCGTTTTGCCGCCCCTTGCGGGGCAGCCGGAAAACATATCACAATTATACCATTCCGCTCATGCTTCCTGGTATACGAACAAAATCTGCTGCTTGAGGTATTCACTATGTCACTGACCCTTCGCCACGAGGCCCCCGCCGACCGCCGCGCCGCGGAAACGCTGGTGCGGGAGGCCTTTTGGAACGTCTACAAGCCCGGCTGCGACGAGCACTACTATCTCCATCTGCTCCGTCAGTCCCCCGCCTTCCGCCCGGAGCTGACCTTCGTATGCGAGGCGGACGGCGTCCTGGCCGGGCAGATCGCCTGCGCCTCCAGCTCCATCGAGCTGGAGGCAGGCGGGTATCTGGACACCGTCACCTTCGGTCCCCTGGCCGTCCTCCCCTCCTTTCAGGGAAAAGGACTGGCCCGCGCCCTGGTGTGCCATGCCCTGCGGCAGGCCCAGGCCCTGGGGGAACAGGCCGTGGTGATTCTGGGCGATCCCCGGCACTACGGCCGCTACGGCTTCTGGTGCGGAGAGCGCTGGGGCATCTCCCTGGAGAACGGCCAGTACCTGCCCGGCCTCCAGGCAGTGGAGCTGGCCCCCGGCTCCCTGGCAAACGCCGCCGGGCGCTTCCGCGAGGGCTTTGCCTATGCCCCCGACGCGGCCGCGCTGGACGCTTTTGACGCCCTTTTCCTCGTAAAGGAAAAAGCCATTACAGATTTTCAACAGGAATTCCAGGTGATGTGCTCCCTGGGACACGAGGTGATTCCCAATGGATTTATGCAATGAAAAGGACATCCGCGCCCTGCTGGGCCGCCACGGCTTCCGCTTCTCCAAAAGCATGGGCCAGAACTTTCTCATTGAGGGATGGGTACCCAGGGACATCGCGGAGGCCTCCGGCGCAGGCCCGGATACCGGCGTGCTGGAGATCGGCCCCGGCATCGGCCCTTTGACGGTGCAGCTGGCCCGGCGGGCGGCCAAGGTAGCGGCCATTGAGCTGGACCGCACCCTCTATCCCATTCTGGCCGAGACGCTGGCCCCCTACCCCAACGCCGAGGTGGTGCCGGGGGACGCCATGAAGCTGGATCTGGCCGCTCTTGTGTCTGACAAGTTTTCTGGCCTTACAGCGATTGCCTGTGCCAACCTCCCCTATAACATCACCACACCGGTACTCACCGCCCTCATTGAGGCCGGGTGCTTCGCCTCCATCACGGTGATGATTCAGCGGGAGGTGGCCCTGCGCATCTGCGCCGCCCCCGGTTCCAGCGATTATGGGGCGTTCTCTGTGTTCTGCCAGTATCACACCCAGCCGGAACTGCTCTTTGAGGTGGGGCCGGAGTGCTTCCTCCCCGCCCCCAAGGTCACTTCGGCGGTGATCCGGCTCGTCCCCCGCTCCGCCCCTCCTCAGAACCTGGTGGACGACAGCTTCTTCTTCCAGGTGGTCAGAGCCTCCTTCGCCCAGCGGCGCAAGACGCTCCTCAACGGCCTCTCCTCCGCCTTCGGCAGCCGCCTGTCCAAAGACGCGCTGCGCGGGGCCATCGAGGCCGCCGGGCTGCCCGCCGATATCCGGGGCGAGCGGCTGGGTATTCCTGAATTTGCCACTCTGGCCTCCGCCCTCCAGAACCGTCTCTGAGCCAGTATACCGGGCAGTTTTTGCAAATCCGACGAAAAGGACTTGCAAAAACCGCCCGTTTCTTTTACAATACAGCTAACAGAATTTTCTGCATTACATCACAAAAGGGGGACACTTTCATGGCATTGACAAGCAACCGCGCGGTACTGGCATGGATTGACGAGATGGCGGCCATGACCCAGCCGGACCAGCTCGTTTGGATTGACGGCAGCGAGGCCCAGCTGGAGGAGCTGCGGAAGCAGGCCTGCGCCAGCGGGGAGATTGAGAGGCTGAATGAGGAGAAGCTCCCAGGCTGCTACCTCCACCGCACAGCAGTAAACGACGTGGCCCGGGTGGAGGACCGCACCTTCATCTGCTGCAAAAAGCAGGAGGACGCCGGCCCCACCAACCACTGGATGGACCCCCAGGAGATGTACGCCAAGCTGAAAAAGCTTTACACCGGCGCCATGAAGGGCCGCACCATGTATGTGATCCCCTATTCCATGGGCGTGGTGGGCTCCCCCTTCGCCAAGTACGGCATCGAGCTGACCGACTCCATCTATGTGGTGCTCAACATGGCCATCATGACCCGGGTAGGCCGGGCCGTGGCCGACGTGATGGGAGACGACTTTGTCAAGGGGCTCCACGCCAAGGCGGACATTGACCCCGAGAACCGCTACATCGTCCACTTCCCCGAGGACAACACCATCATGAGCGTCAACTCCGGCTACGGCGGCAACGTGCTATTGGGCAAGAAGTGCTTCGCCCTGCGCATCGCCTCCCACCTGGGCCGGCAGCAGGGCTGGATGGCCGAGCACATGCTGATTTTGGGCGTGGAGAACCCCCAGGGCGAGGTGCGCTACCTTGCCGCCGCCTTCCCCTCCGCCTGCGGCAAGACCAACTTGGCCATGCTCATCCCCCCGGAGCACTACCGGAAGGCGGGCTGGAAGGTCTGGTGCGTGGGGGACGACATCGCCTGGCTGCGCATCGGCGAGGACGGCCGGCTGTGGGCCATGAACCCGGAGTACGGCTTCTTCGGCGTGGCCCCCGGCACCAATGTCAAATCTAACCCCAACGCACTGGCCACCACCCGACAGGGCACCATCTTCACCAATGTGGTTCACAACCTGGACGACAATACCGTGTGGTGGGAGGGTCTGGACAAGAATCCTCCGGAGCACGCGGTGGACTGGCAAGGCCGCCCCTGGAACGGCAAGACCTCTTCGGAGAAGGGGGCGCACCCCAACTCACGCTTCACCGCGCCGGCCAAAAACTGCCCCTGCATCTCCCCCGAGTTTGAGAGTCCCCGGGGCGTGCCCATCTCCGCCATCGTCTTCGGCGGCCGCCGGGCCAGGACCGCCCCCCTGGTCTATCAGTCCCGGGACTGGACCCACGGGGTATTTGTGGGCTCCATCATGGCCTCGGAAACCACCGCCGCCGCTGCCGGCGCGGTGGGTGTGGTACGCCGGGACCCCATGGCCATGCTCCCCTTCTGCGGCTATCACATGGGCGACTACTGGCAGCACTGGCTGGACATGGGGGAGAAGCTGGGCGGCAAGGCCCCCAAGATCTTCAACGTCAACTGGTTCCGCACCGACGAGGACGGGAAGTTCCTCTGGCCCGGCTTCGGGGACAACCTGCGGGTGCTGGAGTGGATCTTGAAGCGCTGCTTCGGTGAGGCCGAGGCGGTGGAGACCCCCATCGGCTGGGAGCCCCGGCCGGAGGACATCGACCTAGAGGACTCCGGCGTGGAGCCGGACACTCTCAGGGGCCTGCTGGGCGTGGACACCGCCCTCTGGCGGGACGAGGTCAAGGGCATCCGGGAGTTCTACCAGAAGTTCGGCGACAAGCTGCCCCGTCAGCTCTCGGAGGAGCTGGATATCCTGGATGCCCGGCTCAACTGAATCGAGCCGATGGGAATAAGTAGGGCCCGCCGTGCCAACACGGCGGGCCCTGCTTTTATCTCCGCAATGACCCTACGGCGTCTCCGTGCATAGGATGGAGCAAAAAGGAGGTATCCCTATGCCCATCATCTATCTCTCCCCCTCCACCCAGGAGAACAACCTGTATGTCAACGGGGGCACCGAAGAGGAGTGGATGAACCGCCTGGCCGACGCCATGGAGCCCTATCTCACCGCATCCGGTATCCGATACTCCCGCAATACCCCCGACATGACCGCCGCCTCGTCCATCCGTGCCTCTAACGCTGGCAACTACGACCTGCACCTGGCCCTCCACTCCAATGCCGCCCCGGAGGGGCAGTACGGCCAGGCCCGTGGAATTCTGGTGTTCTACTATCCCGGCTCTGTCCAGGGGCAGCGGGCGGCCACATTGGTGGCGGACGGGCTGAAAACCCTCTATCCACTGCCCAACCAGGTACGGGCGGAGCCCACTACCTCCGTCGGAGAGGTACGCCGTGTCCGCGCTCCCTCCGTCCTTCTTGAGCTGGGCTACCACGACAACGCGGACGATGCTGCGTGGATTAAAAACAATCTGGAGGCCGTGGCCCGCAACATCGTGCTCTCCCTGACCGAATACTTCGGCGTGCCCTTCCTGGAGCCTCGCCCCTCGCGTCCTGCCGTAGTGGATGTCTCCTGGGGCTATCTCAATATCCGGGATAAGCCGGACACCTCTTCTCCCGTCCTGGCCAGGGCCTATGATGGGGCGCGGCTCACCGTCCTCAACCAGTGGCAAAACTGGTATGTGGTGCGCTTTGACAGCGTGGTGGGTTGGGCCAACGCGGATTTCATCACCCTGCTCTGAGGTACTGCCATGCTCATCCATGTAGTCAAACCCGGCGATACTGTCTACTCCATTGCCCTGGAGTACGGCATTCCCATGTCCCAGCTCATCTTGGACAATGGCCTGGAAACCTCCTCCCGTCTGGCTGTAGGGCAGGCGCTGGTGGTTCAATTTCCAACCCAGACCCACACGGTCCAGCCCCGAGAAACCCTGGCCTCCATCGCCGCGGCCTATCAGCTCCCACTGCGCCAGCTCTACCGCAACAATCCCATACTTGGCGGTATCCCGGAGCTCTATCCTGGCCAGACCCTGGTGCTCGCCTACGACAGCACGCCGGAGGCCACCCTCTCCGTCAACGGCTACGCCTATCCCTTTATCGACCCGGCGCTGCTCCAATCCACCGTCCCTTATCTCACCTATCTGACCCCCTTTACCTATGGCTTTACCCCTGACGGCACGCTGGTGGAGTTGGATGACGAGGCCCTGCTCGCCGCAGCCCGCCAAGGTGGAGCCGCTCCTCTGATGCACCTGTCCACCCTGACCGAAGAGGGCGGCTTCTCCAATGAGCTGGCCCACTTGGCCCTCACTCAGCCTGCGGTACAGGATACGCTGGTTGACAATCTGGAGGCCATGCTGGTGCAAAAGGGCTACCGGGGGCTGGATGTGGATTTTGAATATGTCTACGCCGAGGATGCGGGGGCCTATGCCGCATTTCTGGGCCGCCTCACAGAGCGGCTCAATCCCCTGGGCTATCCGGTTATCGCCGCCTTGGCCCCCAAAATTGCCGCCGATCAGCCCGGAACACTGTATGAGGGCCACGACTTCGCCGCCATCGGTGCGGCAGTTAATCAGGTACTCCTTATGACCTATGAGTGGGGCTATACCTATGGTCCGCCGATGGCAGTGGCTCCCCTGCCCAATGTGCGCCAAGTGGTGGAGTATGCCCTGACGGAAATCCCGGCCTCCAAAATCTGGCTGGGCGTCCCCCTCTACGGCTACGACTGGCCGCTCCCCTTTGTGCAGGGACGTACCAAGGCTCAGTCCATTTCCCCCCAGGAGGCGGTGGCCAGGGCGGTCCGCTACGGTGTGGATATCCAATACAGCGAGCAGGCCCAGGCCCCCTGGTACCGCTATACTGATGGCTACGGCATAACCCATGAGGTCTGGTTTGAGGATGCCCGTAGCATACAGGCCAAGCTGGCCTTGATCCCCGAATATGGTCTATACGGGGTTGGCTATTGGAACCTGATGCGGCCCTTCCCCCAGAACTGGCGGGTGCTCAACGCCCTGTACCGCATTCGTACTGTGTAGCACTTCATGCGCTGCGAGTACGCTCGCTCATTGGCATGCCTGGCGGTATATGGCCATTTTTCTTTCCCTTTACCCAGGGAAAAAGTCGTTTTCCGCGTTCATAAAACGTTCATACTAAATTTGAAAATGGTTCATCACTTTGGGCTTAGACCTGTTAAAATAGAGATTGTCAGGATACCAGAGCAATCAATCAAGACTCCTCCTCTCTTTCCTCTCTTTTCAAACACCCAAAACCACTGTACCCCCGCAGGGTGGCAGACGCCTCTCTGTGGGGGACAGACCAAAAACTCCCGCGCTCCGGTTCCGGAGCGCGTTTTTATTGCCTTTCATGGTATGAATTTCCGTACCCCTGTCCATACTATCGGCGAGGTGATTTCCATGTCCTATGTCAATCCCGCTATCCGTGCAAAGTTTGACTCCATGCCACCCGAGCTCCGGGAGCACATTTTGCAGATGGATGTCAAGCTGGAGACCATGTCGGATCTGATGGCCTGCCTGGAGCGCATTGTTGCAGAGGGAGAGCGCTCCACTTGACCCGATCCTCTCCCGGCCGAAGAAAATTTTTGGAGAAATTTTTATTTTCCTCTTGCATTCTGTTCCAACCTGTGCTAATATAATCAAGCCGTCAGCGAGCAGGACAAATACAGTCCTCTCAATGACATGCGGCTGTAGCTCAGTTGGATAGAGTGTTTGACTACGAATCAAAAGGTCGGGGGTTCGAATCCCTTCAGCCGTACCAAAAAAGAAAGACACGACGTACGTCGTGTCTTTCTTTTTTTACTCCAGCCTCCACGGGTGACCTCCACATTTCTGAATTTTAATACCTAGGGCTTGTTTGAAAAATGTCAACATGCCCAATCGACGGGCCTTTTGACCGCTGGACGGCGCAATTTTTCCTTGAAATCCGTCAGGATTCCTGCGAAAAAATTGCTTGCCAGCGGCCCAAAATTCCTCGCCGCTGGACACATCGCCAATTTTCAAACAAGCCCTAGGCAAGCTGAATTTGCCTTTTCCGTTTTTGTCCCCCGGACCTTCCATTTCCCGTTCCACCTCCGGTTGACAAGGCGGGCAAAGGATGTTACGATAAACTTGAAATTCTGGAAGGTAAACGGAAGATGTCGGGGGCACACCGCCATCTTCCTCTCTCTTTTCCAGCCGAAGTGTATAAAGGAGTGTGTGGATGTGGAAGTGAAGTCGGATATTGAAATCGCACAGGCCTGTGCGATAAAGCCCATTCGGGACATTGCAGCCGTGGCCGGTGTGGACGAGGAATACCTGGAGTACTACGGAAAATACAAGGCCAAGATCGATCTGAAGCTGCTGGACGACCGGGCGGACCGCCCCGATGGAAAACTGATTCTGGTGACCGCCATCAATCCAACCCCGGCGGGCGAAGGCAAGACCACCACCACGGTGGGTCTGGCGGACGGCATGCGCCGCCTTGGCAAGAATACGGTTGTCGCCCTGCGGGAGCCTTCTCTGGGGCCCGTCTTCGGCGTCAAGGGGGGCGCGGCTGGCGGCGGCTACGCCCAAGTTATCCCTATGGAGGACATCAACCTCCACTTTACCGGCGACTTCCATGCTATCGGCGCAGCCAATAACCTTTTGGCCGCCATGCTGGACAACCACATTCAGCAGGGCAATATTCTGGACATCGACGTGCGGCGTATCACCTGGAAGCGCTGCGTGGACATGAACGACCGCCAGCTGCGCAACATCGTGTGCGGCCTGGGCGGCAAGGTCAACGGTGTTCCCCGGGAGGACGGTTTCGACATCACCGTGGCCTCGGAGATCATGGCCGTCCTCTGCCTGGCCGACAGCCTCACCGACCTGAAGGCTCGGCTGGGCCGGATGGTGGTGGCCTACAGCCGCTCCGGCGCCCCCGTAACCGCCCACGATCTCAGGGCCGAGGGAGCTATGGCCGCCCTGCTCAAGGACGCCATCAAGCCCAACCTGGTGCAGACACTGGAGGGCACCCCCGCCTTCATCCACGGCGGCCCCTTTGCCAACATCGCCCACGGCTGCAACTCCGTCATGGCCACCCGGGTGGCCCTCAAGATGGGCGACTATGTGATCACTGAGGCCGGCTTCGGCGCCGATCTGGGCGCGGAAAAGTTCCTGGATATTAAGTGCCGTCTGGCCCGGCTCCACCCCGATGCGGTGGTGGTGGTGGCTACTGTCCGCGCCCTCAAGCACCACGGGGGCTGCCCCAAAGCCGAGCTGGGGAGTGAAAACCTGGCCGCCCTGGAGGCCGGCCTTCCCAACCTGCTCCAGCACGTGGCAAATATCACCGAGGTCTACGGCCTGCCCTGTGTGGTGGCCGTTAACCGTTTCCCCACCGACACCGAGGCGGAGCTGGAGCTGGTGGAGAACCGCTGCCGCGCACTGGGGGTGAACGTAGCCCTCTCCGAGGTGTGGGCCAAGGGCGGCGAGGGTGGCGTTGCCCTGGCCGAGGAGGTCATCCGCCTCTGCGATGCGCCCAACCACTTCACCTTCTCCTACGAGCTGGACGCCTCCATTGAGGACAAGCTGGCCGCTATCGTAACGAAGGTCTATCACGGCGACGGCGTGGTACTCACCCCCACCGCCCAAAAGCAGGCGGCGGAGCTCACTGAGCTGGGCTTTGGCTCCCTGCCCATCTGCATGGCCAAGACTCAGTACTCCTTCTCTGATAACGCCGCCCTTCTGGGCGCGCCCAGGGGCTTCACCATCACGGTACGCAATATTAAGGTGTCCGCCGGCGCCGGGTTCCTGGTCGCCCTCACCGGCGACATCATGACCATGCCCGGCCTGCCCAAAGTGCCCGCGGCCGAAAAGGTGGACGTAGACGAGAACGGCAGAATCTCCGGCCTGTTTTGAGCCCATTGAAACGGCAGATAGGCGGCCGTAGGCCACCTATCTGAATCATGAAGGAGGGATTGCGAATGAATACCGCGGAACAGAGCTGCGGCGCGTTTCTGGACGCACTGGCCTCCAAGGCCCCCGTCCCCGGCGGCGGAGGGGCTTCCGCCTTGGCGGGCGCCCTGGGCGCGGCCCTGTGTACCATGGTTGGCAACTACACCGTGGGCAAGCAAAAATACGCCGCAGTGGAGGAGGATGTCAAGGCCCTGATGGCGCGGGCGGAGGACCTCCGTGCCCGTTTGCTGGGCCTGGTGGATACCGACGCCGCCGCATTTGAGCCCCTCTCGCGGGCCTACGCCATCCCGAAGGAGGACCCGAGCCGGGGTGAGGTGATGGAGCGTTGTCTGCGAGACGCCGCCGCCGCACCCATGGAGATCCTCCGGCTTTGCTGTGAGGCAATTGACCTTCACAGTGAGATGCTGGACAAGGGAAGCGTGATGGTGCTCTCCGATGTGGGAACCGGGGCTGTTCTATGCTGGGGTGCCCTCTATGGGGCATGGCTCAACGTGAAGGTGAATACCAAGAGCATGGCCGACCGGCCGTATGCGGAGGCCATGAATGACGAAGCTGACGGCCTTGTGGAGCAGTACTGGAAGCGCGCCGAACAGATCTATGAGTCGGTGATGGGGAGGTACACCTGATGGCAGAGCTTTGGAAGGGGGCGCCAGTGGCCGCCGCGCTCACCGAACGCCTGTGCGGACAGGCGGAGAGGCTGCGGGCCCGCGGCATTTCTCCCACCCTGGCCATCGTCCGGGTGGGAGAGCGGTCGGAGGATCTCTCCTACGAGCGTGGGGCCTGCAAGCGCTGTGAAATGATCGGAATTTCTGTAAAGCATTTTATCCTGCCAGTCAATTGCACCCAGGAGGAACTGCTGACGGTCATCCGCCGGATCAACGAGGACGGGGCCATTCACGGCTGCCTCCTTTTCCGTCCTCTGCCCAGACACTTGGACGAGGCGGCGGTGTGTGCCGCCCTCTCCCCCGTCAAGGATGTGGATGGCATCACCAGCGGTTCCCTGGCCAGTGTATTCTCCGGTGACGGGCAGGGTTATCCCCCCTGCACCGCTCAGGCCTGCCTGGAACTGCTAGACTACTATGGTTTTGAGCCTACCGGCAGGCGCGCCGTGGTGGTGGGGCGCAGTCTGGTCATCGGAAGGCCGGCAGCTATGCTGCTGCTGAACCGGAACGCCACCGTCACCCTCTGCCACACCCGCACCGCCGATTTGGCGGCCGAATGCCGTCGGGCAGAGCTGCTGATCGCCGCCGCTGGAAGGGCCGGGATTATCGGTGCCAACTGCCTCTCCCCCGGCCAAGTGGTCATCGACGTGGGTATCAATGTGGACGCCGCCGGCCATTTGGTGGGTGACGTGGATTTCGCTGCGGCCGAAGCCGTGGTGGGTGCCGTTACCCCCGTCCCCGGAGGCGTGGGGGCCGTGACCACCTCCGTGCTGGCCCGCCACGTGCTCGATGCCGCCGCAAAGTCCGCGGACATTTCCCTGTAGTGCAGGCGGCCGCCGGCGGAGCGCCGGGCTGTACTCTATCAAACAGAAAGCCGTGATCGTACCGCATGGATGAAACCGACCAGAACCGTCTGACCGAAGGCAGTGTGCCCCGGAAGATGCTGGCCTTCGCCCTGCCTATTTTCCTCAGTAACCTGTTTCAGCAGCTCTACAACGCCGTAGACTCCCTGATTGTTGGCAATTTCATCGGCAGCACCGCTCTGGCGGCGGTGGGCTCCTCCGCCAGCATGATTATGCTGCTGGTAGGGTTTATTAACGGAGTCTCCCTGGGTGCCGGGGTGGTTATTGCCCGCTTTTACGGCGCCGATGACCGGGAAAATCTCTCCCGCGCCCTCCACACCACCGTAGCGCTGGGCATCGCGGCCGGGCTTGTGCTCACCGTGGTGGGCGTTCTGCTGACCCCCCAGATTCTGCGCTGGATGGGCACACCCGGCGATGTCATCGGAAATTCCATTGCGTATTTTCGAGTGTACTTTCTAGGCTCCAGCGCCGTAGTGCTCTACAATATGTGCGCCAGCATCCTCCAGTCTGTGGGGGACAGCCGCAGTCCCATGAAGTATCTGATTTTCGCCTCCCTCACCAACGTGGTATTGGATCTGTTGTTCGTGGCCGTCTTCCGCTGGGGCGTGGCCAGCGCGGCTCTGGCCACCATCCTCAGCCAGACCCTCAGCGCCCTCCTGGCTTTCCGCAAGCTCACCCACACCGGGCACAGCTACCGCCTGTCCTGGCGGCAGATACGCTTTCACGGCGATATGCTTCGGCAGGTCGTCTATCTGGGTATTCCCTCCGGCGTTCAGAACTCGGTCATCTCCCTGGCCAACGTCATCGTCCAGGCCAACATCAACGCCTTCGGCTCGGCGGCCATGGCGGGCTGCGGTGCCTACAGCAAAATCGAGGGCTTTGCCTTTTTGCCGGTCTCCTGCTTTTCCATGGCCCTGGCCACCTTTGTAAGCCAGAACATCGGGGCGCGGCGCTATGACCGGGTCCGCTCCGGCATCCGGTTCGGGCTGCTGTGCAGTCCCCTGCTGGCCGAGGCCATCGGGCTGGGCATCTTCGTCCTCTCTCCCCTGCTGGTTGCCGCCTTCAACAGCAGCCCGGAGGTCATCGCCTACGGCGTGGCCGACGCCCGGACCGTCAGCCTGTTCTACTTCCTCCTGGCCTTCTCCCACTGCTGTGCAGGCATTCTCCGGGGGACCGGGCGGCCAATCATCCCCATGGCTATCATGCTGGCCACCTGGTGCGCCCTGCGCATCGCCTACATCACCGCCGTCACCCATTTCATTCCCGATATTCGGGTGATCTACTGGGCCTATCCGCTGACCTGGTTCCTGGGCGGCCTGCTGTTTGCCGTCTGCCTTCTCCGGCTCCGTTTCCCCTCAGATGCCGCACTGGAAACGTACAAATAAAATAGAGCTGGTATCCGGAATGGATACCAGCTCTTTTGTTTACTTGTTCAGTGCTTTCTGCTTTTTCATGCTGCGGTTCCAGATCATAATACCCACAATACCGATGAGCATAATGATACCGACGGCAAGGAAGTAATACTTATAGCCCGCTTCGGTAAATGTATCCAGGATGATACCGGCAGTCGCGGGGCAGACCACCTCGGGCAGATAGCCGATGGTGCAGATCACGCCCACAGCGGTGCCGGAAACCTCCATGGGAATACCGCCGTCATCCATCAGGGAGAACACGATGCCGTAGTTGCAGTACATACCCACATACACCAGGGCGCACAGGGCCACAAAGACGGGCACGCTCATCTTGGGGAACAGGGCGATGGCAAACGTACCAACCGCCATGATGGCAAAGGCGATGGTCATGATCCTGGGCCGGCCCAGACGGTCTGCCAGGACGCCGCCGCCCACAGAGGCAAAGGGACGGATGTAGTCCGCCATAATCGTTACAATGGTGCCGCCCACCATGGCCACGCCCAGAGTAGAGGTGGCGTAGGGGTTGAAGTAGGCATAGGACATGTTCATGACATAGGTGCAGCACAGGATCAGGCAGAGGATCCACACCTGGGGCAGCTTCATCACGGTCAGAACCTGCTTGAAGTTGAAGCGCTCGGACTTGTCAGAGGTCTCAGGATCCTTAAAGAAGAGGAGCACTAGGATGCCCAGCACAATCACAACGACAGAGTAGAAGATGATGCCTCCCTTGAGGCCGGCGGCGCTGCCACGCTTGCTGGTGATGGCGGTGATGATGGCCAGAGCGATAGCGAGATGGGCCGCGTTGGTCACGCCGCGTCCAGCCTCCATGAAGCCGTAGGCCTTTCCCTGCTCCTCAGAGGAGGCCAGACTACGAATACCCTTGACCAATGCGGGCCAGAACGCAAAGAGCGCTGTAAAACCCCACACCAGGTAAATCACCAGGAGCATGGAATAGTTGGTCGCGAACAGGTGGCAGAATCCAGCCACCCCGGTCAGGATCAGTGAGATGGAGATCAGCTTCTTGGGAGAGATAAAGTCGGCTACGACACCGCCGAACAGATAGGAAATCATGCCGAATACGCCAAAGATGGAGCCCAGCGAGCCCATCTGGGTGTTGGTCAGGTTATACGCCTGGAGATACGCGTCATAGTAATAGGTCCTGAAATAAGGCAGTCCGTAGATCAGGGAGCCGGCCACTGCCAGAATGATCAGCCGCCACATGTTCCCCCTCAACTTGGATACAACTTTCTCAGCCATCGTTCTCTTTACCTCCTAATGTTTTTACACTGTCCTCTTCTTTCTAAGTCAAGCATCCATCCCATGGAGCTCCTCCAGGGCATACACACACAGCTCCATGGCGGCCTGCAGACAGTCCTCGTCAAAGTCAAATTCGGGGTTGTGAACGGGGCCGGTGGTATCCGCACCAATGCCCACATAGGAGCCAATTCCTCCGTTCTGCTGTACCTTGGTCAACATTACGGCGGCGTCATCCGTACCGCCGACATTGCCCTCAAAATATACTGTCTGGAACCAGGGCACCTTTTTGGCCGCCCGCTGGACAACCTCCATCATGGCATAGTCGCTGGCGCCTGCGGGCACCTCTCCGTAATCCACATAGTGATACTTGAGGTCGTAGGCCTTTGCAGTGCCCTCCAGAATATCGAAGATCCGCTGGCCCGCGTATTCGGAGATCGCGGGCTTCTGCCCCCGGTACTCAATGCGCATCATGGCGTCCGGCGCAATGGTATTGGCACACACACCGGCGTGGATCTCGCCCACATTCACCCGGCACAGGCCCTCCTCGTGGGGGGCGATGCTGTGGATGTTCAATGTGGCGGAGCAGGCGGCCAGCAGGGCGTTCTTTCCCTCTTGGGAGGCCCCGCAGGGGTGGGCGGCCTTTCCCTCCAGATAGACATCCAACTGCCGGTCGCTGAGGAAATCCCGGCACCCGCAGGCTACGGTATGGGAGGGCAGAGGCTTGTTCTCCGCGCTCAGGGCGATATGTACCGCGATAAAGTTCATCACGTCGTCCAGGTGCCCCTTATCCACGATGGACTGGGCGCCATAGAACGTCTCCTCGGCAGGCTGGAAGAAGAGCTTGATCTTTCCCTTCAGCTCCCCCTTCCGTTTCATCAGCTCTGCGGCTATACCCAAGCCGATAGCCGTGTGTCCGTCATGGCCGCAGGCGTGTACTGACTGGGGGTTGCAGGAGAGATAGCCCTCGTCACAGGGGCGGTATCCCGGCCTCTGAGGTTCGTCGTAGGGCAGGCAGTCCATCTCAAACCGCATCGCGGAGACAGGCCCCTCCCTTCCGGTGTCCAGCACCGCCATCACGCCGGGCCAGCCCTGGGTCCGCTTCACAAATGCCGGATCGGCTCCCTGCCGGACGGCTCGCTCCATCTCCTGACGGATCTGCTCCTCGCTCAGCCGCTCAGGCTCCCCCACGCTTCCGGGCTCGATCACGTCCGGTCCCATGGCCACATCATACCCCATCCCGGTCAGTATCTCGGCCACCCGGGCGCTGGTTCGAAATTCCCGCCAGCCGTTTTCTGGGTATTTATGGAACTCTCTCCGGTACTCTGTTAACTGGTTCATGCTATCCCTCCACAGGTTTATTCCACGCTGTGTTCCAGCGCTTCACTCAAAATTTGGACACCTCGTTCAATGTCGGCATCGCTGATATTGGAAAAGCACAGCCGAACATGACCGCCGCCCTCATAGCCCTTCGGGTAAAACAGGAAGCCGGGCATAATTAACAGCCCGCGGCTCTCCGCCTCGTGATACAGCCTGCGTTCATTGATGCGTTCTTCGAGATCACACCAGAGAAGCAGCCCACCCCGGGGCTTGGTATAGGTAATCCCCTTGTCCGCAATCCCGTCCAGACATTGGCAAAGGAGATCCCGCTTGTGCGCATAGTGCTTCACCAAGTGTCCGATATGGGTTTGATAATATCCGCGCTCGATATACTCATTAAGAATATATTGCCCTAGGCTGCTTACAAAGGTCTCGTCCACAACAATGAGCCGTTCCAGCGTTTCGATCAGGTCGGTAGGCCCCACAATATACCCCGTCTTAATCCCATAAGGAAAGGTCAGCGTGAAGGAGTCGATATAGATCACCGACCGGTACCGATCCTGAGCGTACAGGCTGGGAAGCCGGTTTCCTTCGTATCGAAAATCCCGCTGGGAGTCCTCTTCGATGATGGGAATACAATACCTTCCCGCCAGCTCCAGCAGCTTTTTCCGTTTCTCCAGGGACATCACAATGCCCGTAGGATTGTGATAGTTTGGCATGGTATAGATGAATTTCGGTGCGTATTTTCGGATCGCTGTCTCCAACTTGGCCAGATCCATCCCGTCCGGCTCCATCGGCACTGTTACGAGGTTGATCCCCTTGTTGCGGAAAATGCTGGCGTTGTCGGGTACCACCGGCTCCTCTGCTATCACGTAGTCCCCCTCTTCCAGATAGAGTGTCATGATATGGCTCAGTGCCTGATTGGTCTCGGCAACCAACTGAATATTCTTTGGGCTGACGTACATGTTCTCCTGAAAAAGTACAGAACAGATGTTTTTCTTCATCCGTTCGGCCTCGTTTCGCGGCTCCCGGGACATGTTCTGCAGAATCTTCTCTACGCCCTCTCTGGGATAAGCCGCATCATCCATGATGATCCCGCCCATCGAGATGCATTCCTCCCGCTCCGACCGGCTGAAGATGTCCAGAAACAGCTTCTCCTTGTCCGTAAAATGATAGCGAATCATTTTCTCCAGCGGGAAAAAGCGCTTGAATGGCACTCCGTCGTCGGCAATCTCCTTGACAAAGTAACCCTTCGGCCGCTTCGAGGAGACGATCAGATATCCCTCGTCAACCAGCTCTCCATATGCCTTGATGACGGTATTCCGATGTATATCCAGCTCTCCGGCCAGCTTTCGCTCTGCCGGCATCTTGTAGCCAGGGCTGAGCTCCCCCGATAAAATCAAATTCTGAATGGCGCATTTTATTTGGAGATAGATGGGGGTCTGGCTGCTGCGATTGATCCTGATGTTCATCCTTCTCCCACCTGCCGCCCAGCCCCTCTCTTTTGTGAAAAGTGTCTTGTGCACTCTCCAAGTATGTCTAACAATTTGTGAGAATTATATCAGTATCTTTCCTCAAGCAAAAGTACCATATTTATTTTTTGGTATAGTCCAAATCTTTTGCTGTATACCAAAATACCCCCAGAGATAAAATTGATTCAAAATTGTACATAATAATACCCTTTAAAGTTTCTGTCCCAGAACATGGTATCCGGGGTGTGTCATAATTACTGGTACCCACATCAGCGGATTGAACACAAAAAGAAAGACACGACGAAAGTCGTGTCTTTCTTTTTGGTGGAGGCGGGGGGAGTCGAACCCCCGTCCGAAAACGCTTCCTCGGGAACCTCTCCGGGCGCAGACGGTCATTTACATTCCCTTACCCCAGCGTAGGCCGTCAAACTACAGGGCTTGGTAGCTTCATTGTTCATGGTGCGCTCAAAGCTTTGCGCACACACGTGCACCACTAAACGACGCCCCGTTCCGGCTCGTGGTCCTTCCGGACGGGACGGTCACGGCTTAAGCCGCGACAAGCTCAACGTTATCGTTGTTCTTTAATTTATAAGTTGCCCATTTTAAGGATGATAGGCGCATCCGCCCGCTATTCCCGCCTCTACGTCCCCGTCGAAACCAGTACGCCCCCGGCTCGTCGCAAAGTCCGCTTTCTTCTGGGCACCCGCCAAAGGCGGACATCCGTCAGTCCGCTCCCTTGCTCCTCACCTTCCCGGTGAACCCGCTGACGCTGGGCTTCACCGGGAGAGATGAGGTTACAGGACATTTCTGCGTGGAATTGAGTCGTTGAGCTCTCCTGAAAATCAGCACTTGGCCGGGGCGGGGTAGTCCACGCCGAAGGTCTCCACGGTGACGGACTTCATCCGCTGCTCCTGCTTGGGCTTATCCATCCGGTCCCGGTCTGCGTTCACGATGGTATCGGCCACGTCCATGCCCTCGATCACCTTGCCGAAGGCGGCATACTCGCCGTCCAGATGGGGGGCCTTCTCCACCATGATAAAGAACTGGCTACCGGCGGAGTTGGGATTCATGGCGCGGGCCATGGAGAGTACACCCCGGTCGTGCTTGAGGCTGTTCTGCACCCCGTTGTGGCTGAACTCACCGCGGATGGAATAGCCGGGGCCACCCATGCCGTTGCCGTTGGGGCAGCCGCCCTGGATCATGAAACCAGGGATCACCCGGTGGAAGATCAGGCCGTTATAAAAGCCGGACTGCACCAGGCTGATGAAGTTGTTGACCGTGTTGGGCGCCACTTCCGGGTAGAGTTCAGCGACCATTTTGCCGCCGTTCTCCATCTCAAAGGTGACAATGGGATTTTGAGCCATTGGATTCCTTCCTTTCCCAGGGGGATGCCCCCCCTCTTTGACATCAATAACCGCCGGTGCGGCGGGATTTCATAGTGCGGTCCATTTCCCTCTTGGCGTCCTTGGCCGCGGCGGAGGCCCGCTTGTCGTAGAGCTTCTTGCCTTTGGCCAACCCCACCTCCAACTTGACCCTGGGACCGCGGAAGTAGAGAGACAGAGGCACCAGCGCGTATCCATCCTGCTTTACCTTGGCGAAGAGGCGGAGGATCTCCCGCTTGTGCATCAGCAGCCGGCGAGAGCGCAAGGGGTCCTTGTTGAAGATGTTCCCTTTCTCATAGGGGCTGATGTGCATGCCGTGAACGTGCATCTGTCCGTCTTTCACGATACAGAAAGAGTCCTTGAGGTTGACATGGCCCTGGCGGATGGACTTGACCTCGGTGCCCGCCAGCTCAATGCCCGCCTCGTACTTATCTTCAATAAAGTAATCGTGGTAAGCCTTGCTGTTCTTTGCAACCACCTTGATTCCCTTGCCGTCCATGTCCTCACCTCCGGCCTGCGTTCCGGCTATATATGCCTGGATTTTTATTATACCACGCTTGTCAATAGGTCAGACGGGAAAGTAGGAGAGCAGCGCGGTGAGGGCGTCCTGATCCCACACGGGGCGGCCGTGCTCGGCCAGACGGGCTTCCAGATGGGGGCGTGCGGTCTCACAGCGGCCGAACTCCGACAGCCGCGCAATGGCCTGCTCCTCCCCCGCTCCCAGCGAGAGCCACCAGCGGTCCTCCCACCAGAGCAGCGCCGCATCCGGCCGCGGTGCGGGCAGATCCCGGGCCGCGGCCACCACAGGCTCCAGCTCGTCAAAAGAAAACCAGGCCCGCTCCGGCGCGCGGACATGGGCAAACACCAGAACGCCGCAGGCATCCGGGTAGGCCTCGATCTCGATGGAGCCCTCCAGAGTGATCCCCGCCTCGTGGAAGGCGGTCTGTGTAATGGCCAGCGCCCGTTCCAGAGTCAGCCCTGCCGGGGTGAGACCGTGCTCCTTCAAGTCCGCAGGTGTGATGTACAGCGCCACGCTGGCGCTTCCGATTGGCTGGATCGTCATAACGGGCCTCCTTTTGCAAAAATCAATCCGACCGTTGATGGTATTATACCGGATGGCCGTGGACTTTGGATAGCTGTAATGATTGGGGGGATTGGCAAAGGGGCGGAATCTATGATATAATGTGGTTTAATCTGGATGCAGCAGTGCAAAGGCTGTGCAAAGAAAGGGATATGCCGGATGGAACTGATGGAAAAGACAGTGGAGAGCCGCGTGCTCTTTGAGGGAAAGATCATCACGGTGCGGCTGGACAAGGCGGAACTGCCCAACGGCCGCGTGGCCTCCCGGGAAGTGGTGGAGCACCCCGGCGGGGTGGCTATTCTGCCCCTGTTTGACGACGGCACGGTGAGCCTGGTCCGCCAGTTTCGCTACCCCTTCCAGGAGGTGGTGGCCGAACTGCCCGCAGGGAAGTTGGAGCGGGGCGAGGACCACCGTCTGGCCGCCCTGCGTGAGCTGGAGGAGGAGGTGGGCGCCTCCTGCGAGAGGCTGACCTACCTGGGGTGTCTCTACTCCTCCCCCGGCTTTTCCTCGGAGGTGCTTCACATGTATCTCGCCCAGGAGCTGACCGAGGGAGCCTGTCATCCGGACGAGGACGAGTTCCTCTCCGTGGAGCGCATCCCCTTCTCCGCCCTGGTGGAGCAGGTACGGCAGGGGGAGATCAAGGACGCCAAAACCGTGGCGCTGGTGCTGAAGGCCAAGCTGCTGCTGGGACTGTGAGTGTGTGGAGGAATTGCCATGAACAAGCGTATCCTGATCGTGGAGGACGAGAAAAACATCGTCGATATTCTCAGCTTCAATCTGTCCAAGGAGGGCTATGAGACGCTAGAGGCCTACGACGGCGAGGCAGGCCTCCAGTTGGCCCTGGAGCAAAACCCGGATCTGATTCTCCTGGATCTCATGCTGCCCAAGATGAACGGTTTTGACGTATGCCGCAGCCTGCGCAGGGAAAACCGGAGCACACCGGTCATCATGCTTACCGCCCGTGAGGAGGAGACCGACAAGGTTCTGGGGCTGGAGCTGGGGGCCGATGACTATATCACGAAGCCCTTCTCCATGCGGGAGCTGCTGGCCCGGGTAAAGGCCAATATTCGCCGCAATGAGATGGTAGGCGCCGCCGGCGCGGCTGCTCCCCTCGGCGGTAGTCGGCGTATTGAGCACGGCCGTATCGTCATTGATGTCGACCTGATGATCGTCTACAAGGATGATCACCCCCTGGAGCTGACACAGCGGGAATATGAGCTACTGAAATTTCTGGCCTCCCAGCCCGGAAAGGTCTTTTCCCGGGAGGCTCTGATGGAGCACGTCTGGAACTATGAGGGTTATGTAGGCGATGTGCGCGCCGTCGATGTAGCCGTGCGCCGCCTGCGCGAAAAGGTGGAGGATAATCCCGCAGTCCCGCAGTTTATCGTCACTCGAAGGGGCCTGGGCTATTACTTCAACGCATAAAACTCCAGCAAGGCAAGCCGCAGGTTGAATTCGCGTTGCCTGAAATCTTACATCCCTATGGAGTCTCCGTGTGGCCTGGCGTGCAGGGAACGGACGACTCCGCAGCGCTGTAGTTCATCATAACCGGGAGGCCATCGGGTACTGCTTCAACGCTTCGGCTCAGGACGCCGTTGCATCTCTTGGAAGAATTGGGAGGGGGTGTCTCCATGTTTCGAAGCCTGCACATGAAGCTCATGCTCATCATGACGCTGCTGATTATCTCCCTGATGACAGTGGTAGGTGCATTTCTGATCAATTCGGTTGCCAATTACTACACGCAGGACTTCTATACCCAGATGTCCGAGGCCTTTGGCGACCCGGACTTCTGGAAGGACCTGGAGACTCCCATCGAGGGTGAGGAGGACGCCGCATCCAGCATCGCCCACATTCTGGATACCAACAGCACCCTCGGCATTGACAACCGCAGCCGGAAATACTACGTACTGGACGGTACCGACGGCCACTGGCTGGCAGGCTCCGACGATAAGGAATCCGGACAGGCGATGCCCAATGATTCCCGCAACCTGATGCGGGTGCTGGCGGGTGAGGATGCCAGCGACGATAACTCCCCCGCCGCCGCCTATATGGACGTAGCCGTGGCAGTACAGCGGGGCGAGGGCCGCTACATCGTCTATGTGCAGGACAACGGCGCCAATGTGTCCGCCCTCAACAGTGAGCTGATCACGCTGATTGTAGAGGCGTTGATCTTCGGCCTGATCATCTCCGTGCTTCTCTCTTTCCTGCTGTCCAAGACGCTGATCACCCCCATTGAGCGGCTGACCGAGGGCGCTGAACGGGTGGCGGACGGCGACTTTTCCCACAAAATCGAGGTGGCCTCCCGGGACGAGATCGGCGTGCTCACCGGCACCTTCAATGACATGGCCCAGCAGCTCAAGCGCACCCTGGAAGAAGTGGAGAACGAGCGCACCAAGCTGGGCACCCTCTTTCTGCATATGACCGACGGTGTGGTGGCCTTCTCCCGGGACGGCTCGGTTATCCAGTCCAACCCCGCCGCCGAGGAGATGCTGGGCCGATCCATTCCCATTGGCGGCAGCGAGAACTACGATACACTCTTCTCCGACATTGCTCCCCTCCAGGGGGTGCTGGCCGTGGAGCAGCCCGGCTACCTGGACGGTGAGCGGGATGTGGGCGGCCGCAGCCTGGAGCTTCTGCTCACTCCCTTTGACCAGGAGCGTCTGGGCGGCGTTCTTGTCGTCATTCACGACGTAACCGAGCAGCGCAAGACCGAGGAGCTCCGCCGGGAGTTTGTGGCCAACGTGTCCCACGAGCTGCGCACTCCCCTGACCAACATCCGCTCCTATGCGGAGACGCTGGCGGACAACGCAGGAGAGCTCCCTCCCAACACGGAAAAGAACTTCCTGGGTGTTATTCTCAACGAATCCGACCGTATGACCCACATTGTGCAGGATCTGCTCACCCTCTCCCGCTTTGACTCCGGCCGGGCCGAGCTGAAGTTGGCCCCCTTCCCTTTCGGACAGGCGGTACAGGATGTCTACAACGCCAACCTGATGGAGGCCCAGCGCCACGGCCACGCCATGGAGCTGGACATCACGGAAGAGCTGCCTGAGATTACCGGGGACCGTGAGCGGATCGTACAGGTGATGATGAATGTGGTATCCAACTCCATCAAATACACCCCCGATGGCGGCCGCATCCGTATCTCCGCCGGCCGCCAGGACCGGCGGGTGTGGATGGAAGTGGCCGACAACGGCATCGGCATCCCCAAGGAGGACCGGGGCCGCATCTTCGAGCGGTTCTACCGGGTGGATAAGGCCCGCTCCCGCGAGTCGGGCGGCACAGGACTGGGGCTCTCCATTGCCAAGGAGATCATAGACCGCCATGAGGGCACCATCGAGTTGGTGGACCGCTCCGGTCCCGGTCTGACGGTACGAATCACCCTGCTGGTGGAGGGCCCGCACCATGGAAGGGAATAAGCGCGTGCGCCGCCGCAGACGAAACACCGTGGAGCGGCTTAAAAACCTGCTGATCCTGCTGCTCACCCTCTCCGCCGTGGTGCTCACGGTCCGGGTGCTGATGTTCAACGGGCTGGTGGATAAGGGCCCCCGGGGCTGGCTGGATCATCTTCTCTCACTTTTAAATCCAGGACAGAGCGTTCCGGCGGACGCCCCCGAGGCGACCGGACAGTCCGGAGCCGCCGCCCAGCCCGTGCGTATTGCTGTCTGCGATGGGGTGGACCGCTTTGCGGTTCAGTATGACCCAGCCCAAGCCGACCGCCTGTTCAGTTCGGTAGGCATCCTGCTCAGCGAGGCTCTCTCCAGCACCGCCTCTCCCCATACAGTTCCGGAGTCAGCCTGGCGGGACGCCCTACAGGCCCCGGGCGTGTGGTTCGACTTCCTGGGAGAGCTCCCGTTGGAGGCCCTATACGCCTGGATGGGCGAGGGCGGCAGCAACCCCTCCCTTACTGCTACAGCCCGCCAGTTGGCCGTGGCCCAGGATCTGGATGGTGGGGTCTCCCTGTACTATCATAATGAATCAGATGGCCTGTATTATGCCTGTGAAACGGAGGTCGCCTACACCGGCCATATGGACGAGCTGGTTTCCGGCCATGGGAGCAACGGTGCATTTTTTGTCTTTGAGTTGGAGGCGGACCGGGGCTATGCCGGGCTGGCCCCCTATGTACTGCTCACCTCCGCCACGCCGAGCCCCCTGGTGTACCACTCCGCCAACCCCCTCTCCTCCCCGGACGAGGCCACTGTGTCGGCCCTTCAGGCCGCTGTTTCCTTCCAGACACAGAGCGATGCCCTGTACGAAATCCCTGGCGGCCTGCGCCTTCGGGTAGGACGGGAAACTCTGGAGATCGGCAATGACGGCACCGTGTCCTACCACACCTCAGAGGACGCGGCCTCCCGCTATCCCATCGGAACCACAGATGGCTATACGGTGTCGGAGCTAGTGGAAACCACCCGGCGGCTGGCCGCAGATACTGTGGGCGCCTCCTGCGGCGCTGCCCAACTCTACCTGATGGATATCACAGAAGGGGCCGACGGCACCACAGAGGTCTGCTATGGCTACAGCCTGAGCGGAGCGGCCGTTCTCCTTCCAGAGGACGGCTGCGCCGCCCGGTTCACGGTGCGGAACGGACAGATCATAGACTATACCCTGCGCTTCCGCCGCTATGAGGAGACTGCGGAGCACAGCCTGCTTCTTCCCGAGCGGCAGGCCGCCGCCGCGCTGGAGGCCCTGTCTCCCGAGGGAAGGGAGTTAGTGGTCTTTTATACGGATAATGGCGGTGACACTGTGGAGGCCGGCTGGGCCGCCAGATAGGAATGATGCCCTGTGGAATGGTCCAAATTAAAAAACATCATCCTGCTTCTGCTGGTATCCGTCAATGCCTTCCTCCTGATTCTGGTGGGTGTGCAGGAGAGCCGTGCCGCCCGCTATGAGGAGGATACGCGCCAGGCGGCCGTGCGCGTTCTGGAGCAGAGCGGCATCACCTTCGGCCCGGAGCGGGTCCCCCAGGAGGCCGGACTCTCCCCTCTGACCGTCACCCGTGACCGGGAAAGCGAGGCCATCGTGGCGCAGACTCTGCTGGGCGATGTCTCCCGCGAGGGGGAAAACGATGTCCGGCATCGGTATTCCAGTGTACAGGGCACCGCTGAATTCTCCATGAACGGCACCTTCTCAGTGCGTTTTCAACCTGGTGCCTGGGCCAAGGAACATGAGCGCTCCTACGAGGATGCCTCCCAGTCATGCCTGGAGCGAATCGATTTCCAGGGCACTCTCATCTCCTCCGAGTCCGGTGAGCGCCCGGGGCAAACGGTACTGACCTACTACCAGAACTGGGAGGGTACCCCCCTTTTTTCCTGTCAGGTCACCCTGCTCTGGCAGGATGACACACTGCTCCGCATGGAGGGCCAGCGCCTGTCCGGCACCATAACCTCGTCCAGCGAGGAAGAGACCCTCTCTGCCGCCACAGTCCTGGTCCGTTTTCTGGCCGGTGTGACAGAGGGTGGCTTTGTGTGCAGCCGCATTGACGAAATGAACGCGGGCTATCTGATTGTCAGCGGCACCACGCGGCCTGTCGAGCTCACACCGGTCTGGCGCATCACCACAGACAGCGGCGCCTATTATGTGGACGCCATAACGGGAGAGCTCTCCCCCACCGAAGATTGACAAATGCCCCCTCCTACCACTTGGACACATCCAGCTTATCCAGGCTGATGCCGACCTGGTTCCATACCTGGATGAGCACCACCTCATCCCCGCTGTAGAGGCAACGGAGCGAATCCGGCGTGATTCCTTTTCCGCAAGCTCAGTCAGCAAGCGCGGTATTTGCGGAATTTTGGACTTGATTGCTACCCGCAATAAGGGAAGGGGCGCCGGGCTGCAATAATTTCATGCCGTACCTCAAATTTTGTATCGTATTTTTGCCTCTGCCCGTGGCACCCTAGTGGTGAGGTGATACTATGGCAAAGCAAGGTATGTCCCGCCCCGAGCGGACGCACACCCAGCCCCACAACGACGCCCCGCCCGTCCCCGAGCTCCAGGGCAAGGCGAAGCACACCAAGAAAAAGGCCAATCCCATTGTGGCAGGCACCTCCGGCCCCACAATGCTGGTTTACCACGAGCGTCCGATTCCCGTTGACGCATACCCCGAGCTGGACACTGATCTGGCGCGGGATAACCTGGAGAATGACCTCCCTGCTGCTGATCTGGAAGATCTATAGTCCTGAGCCGCCCCTTTCATGGGGCGGCTTTTTGTGGACCATTTCGAACTACTCAACCGTTGCGGTCATAGGATACTCTACCGTATTTGGGAGAGGAGGTTCTACTGTGGAACCAGATAAGTCCGTAACCATGTACGCCACGGTATGCAGATCCTGCGCCTCACAGCTTCTTGTGTGCGACCATTGCACCAATCAAGCCGTCGTTGTGCACGCCGGTAACGCTCTCTGTTTTTGCCCTGGCTGTCAAGTATGCATCCACTACAACGGAGTAATGACGCATAGCATCCCCCCGCAGATCAGCGCCACCTGTATTCACGCCATGGGATAATGATTCTCTCGGCCTACAGGATGCTCGCTTAGCCGCTGGACTTCTCGTCTTTGCCGGGTACTCCCACGGCTCCTATTCGGCATTCCAACAATACATGCCGCCCGCGTGGGACACGGAATGTTCCGACCGGAAATGCAAGAAGCAGCTTCTAAACAGTTGAAAAAGCTTCGCCTATACATCCCTCAGGCTCCTGTGGTAAACCTTACTTGTAAGTTAAGGAGGACTGGCAGATCACCTTGTATAAGTGCGCCCCTATCCGGATACTACATACAGATTTACTGGTTAAAAAGCAGGATATATTATGGTATCAAAGCTGTGATTGATTTTTGTAACCACTCGCTGAAATCACGGGGCATGCGCCGGATTGCTGGCCGTCTGTTCGTCGGACTTTGATCCGCGTTGTGCACGTTGTAATGTTTGTACGCCGGCAATGGGCTTATTGCGCCCTGATCTACTGGTTATGTAAAGACGAATTATTTTAATCATCATAATTAGAATGATAGTAAAAAGTGCAGCTATATGGCTGTGTTGTTTTATGCTATGCTAATTCCGTTATCAGGTGGCATTTCTCACCCGTGGATTTATTCCAACTCCCTGGAGACTTGACAGAGCTAAAAACAGACCGGCCTTCATTTGGAATATTCACCCATCTGGTCCGAAAACAAGCACGAATTGTTTTCGGGCCTTTTTCTGTCCAAAAGGATAACACAAACCTGGCGCAGAGGAGCGCTCCCCATGCCGGTTTCACCAGTATGCAGTGTATCTTTCCGTCCTGCTGCCGGGGGCGGACCACGGACGCCGGCAGTATCATCTGCCCCTCACCCAAGGACACGCGGCCGCTGTGGGAGCCCGGCTGGCCTCCATCCTCTCATTCCAGTCACCTCAATGCGTTTACCGCTCCCGGTGCTGACTGTGATGGCAGTTTCCCGCGGAAATCTGCCAGAAACAGTCGGCCCGCGCCGTTGGGTGCACTGCGTCCTTTTTTGATTTTGAAAAGCAAGAGCGGCCGGCCGGTTTCACTGAATCCCATCCTGGAGCCACGCCTCCGGTATCATCTCGAGCAGACGCTACAGGGATGCAAGCTCCTTATCCCGGACGGTGTGCCCACCCATCAGGACATCACGGTCCTCCAGGCTTTTCGTTCCTACGCCCAGGAGCCGGACTCCACTCGCTCAATGGCCTCCCACGGCCTCCGGCACACCTACGCGGTCGAATGCTACGAAGCCAACATCTCCCTATGCGGCCCAAAAGGCCGTGGCCGGGTTCCTCGGCCATGGGCGGGACGATGTGACCAACCTCTATTTTATGTCCCGCCCAAGACAGACCGTGAAGCGGCAGGAAATGATTTTGTTGTCCCTCTTATTTTCTCTAATGTTTTCCATTTGATACACCCTTAGGCTATCCAACATGAACGCCGGAAGCAGGGTCACGCCGCTCCTATCTCCAGGGGCGCTCCAATGCCTGACACGGAGCCCCACCATGACAATCCCTTTGACACCGATTTGCAAGTCCTCCATTCAAAGGACTTTTTCGCACGCATGAAAAGCACGGTTAAACCCGTGACGCCGATGATAACGCCGTGGTCGGTGTCCACCGTCTGGCGGCCCAAGTAGTGGGCCCCCCGGGGCCTGCCGGGGCGGTTCAGATGGCCGTCCTCCGGGTCAGTGTGGCACACACGCTTTCTGGTGTGGCAGCTATCCTTTTTGAGCTGTTTGGTTCGTTTGGAACGGTGTTTTCCGGTCCACTGGGCCGGTTCCTCCAGCCCCTCCTCCCCGTAGGTGTCCAGACGGTCTCAATAATTCCCTGGGCTCTCCTGGAGCTCCATCAGCTCCTCCGAGGCACGGGAGGCATTGGCCTTCACATAAGCCGGTACCCACCAGCCGACCGGTCACAGGGCCGTTTGGGACACACTGGCGTACTATTTCCTCAAACAGCCGCCGGAAGCTCTTGCCGAAGGAGGGCTTCCTCCACCGCAGCTGGGAGACGGGACTGTGGTCCGGCACCCGGTCCAGGAGGTCCAGCCCAAGTACGTCCGAATTGGGGACTTTGTCAGCGGCTTCATCGTGGCCAGAAGTGCCAGAGGGTTTGGGGGCACCCCAACAAGCATTTTTGCGGTGCAAAAACGGCAAGCGTCTATACACTTGCCTTGCTTGATACTAACGTGCACCCCACAAACCTGCGGAAATGCAAAAAATCGAATTATCTTCCTATCCTTGATGTATTCAAGGATTTTGCTACAATAGTAGTTGACGATTCCCCCAATCACAATAGAAATCTGAGGAAAATCTTAATATTTTCTCATGTAAGGCTCAACAATTATAATATCCCTTTCTATTACAATATGTGGAGGACAATGCAAAGGAGGAGCGAAGTATCATGCCGGACAAAATACTAGTCGTCGATGATGAGGTCGAGATTGCGGATTTGATTGAAGTATATCTGAACAACGAAAATTATAGCGTGTTTAAATTCTATTCTGCAAAAGAAGCCCTCGAGTGTATCAACACAACAAACCTTGACCTTGCGATCCTGGACGTCATGCTACCGGATATAGATGGATATACGCTATGCCAGAAAATCAGAACAAGACACACATATCCAATTATTATGCTGACAGCCAAAGACGGAGAAACGGATAAAATCAACGGTCTGACACTTGGTGCAGACGACTATATGACAAAACCTTTTCGTCCGCTTGAATTAGTTGCAAGGGTGAAATCTCAGCTGCGGCGGTACAAAAAATACAATCCCGCGCAAGCTGAAGCGGAGGCCGGTGATGTCATGACCCACGCCGGTTTGGAGATGAATGTAAAAGCTCACCAGTGTTTGTTGGATGGAAAATCACTTACGCTGACGCCTACTGAATTTTCGATCTTACAGATCCTTTTAGAAAGCAAGGGAACGGTTGTCAGCGCCGAGGAGCTTTTTTACAGAATTTGGGCGGATGAATATTACAGTAAAACGAACAACACAATCACGTCCCACATTCGCCATTTAAGAGAAAAGCTGAATGATACGATGGACAATCCAAAATATATCAGAACGATATGGGGGGTCGGTTATAAAATTGAAGATTAAGTTCAGCAACGATTATGCTACATTTCGGGCTAAAATCACGCGTCGTTTTTGCGGTAACGCTTTGTTATCGATCCTTATCGTAATTGTTCTTTATGTGTTGCTGTGGAGACAGCGAGGAGGAAACCTAATTGCATACTTTTTGATGCATTTTTTTGGAGTAGACCGTGAAACTGCGAACATGATCTATTTCTACTATTTTCGAAGTTACAGGGAAGTGTTCTTCGCAGCGGCAATTACATTCGTCTTTGCGTTTTTGCTCCTGCGCCTATTCCGATGGATGACCAAATACTTCAAGGAGATCGATCAGGGAATTGACGCTCTGCAGGTGGACGATTCAAAAGCGATCCGCCTATCACCAGAAATGCTGCCATTTGAGAGTAAATTAAATGCTGTAAAGCAGACACTGGAGCGACAAAAGGCGGAAACGGCCCTTGCGGAACAGCGGAAAAATGAGTTGGTAATGTATCTGGCCCATGATATTCGTACCCCACTCACATCCGTTATCGGCTACCTGAGCCTTTTGCACGAAGATCCGGATATGCCAGCCCCTCAGCGTGTGAAGCATGTACGTATTACATTGGAAAAAGCGTACCGGCTGGAAAAGATGATTAATGAATTCTTTGAAATCACTAGATACAATTTACAGCAAATCAAGCTAATAAAAGAGTCGATAGACCTCTCCTATATGCTGATACAATTATCCGATGAGTTGTCTCCGGTCTTTTCTCAGCGCGGGCTCTCAATTAAACTGGAAATTGATGAAGATTTAACAGTTTGTGCGGATGCGGATCAGTTGGCCCGTGTATTCAGCAATATATTAAAAAATGCGGCGGCATACAGCTATCTGAATACAGAAATCAGAATCTCTACCGAGAAAGTGAGAGGACATGTCTTCGTCATTTTTCAAAACAAGGGGAATACAATCCCGGCTGAGAAGTTGTCCTCCCTCTTTGATAAGTTCTACCGCTTGGATGAATCCCGCGCTTCTGATACAGGCGGCACGGGGCTTGGGCTGGCAATTGCAAAGGAAATTATTCTTTTACATGGCGGTACGATCCATGCATCGAGCGAAAATGACACAGTCACATTTACGGTTCAACTGCCTGCGGCAGATTCAGAAGACATCTATCCTTCCTCAAGTTTTTCTCAAGAAACAAACAACTGAATATTCAAACTTGCCACGCTCCTGTTCAGTACAATGATAACTGTCAGGAGCGTGGTTTATTTTGCATTTTAGAAAAGGAGCATACCTATGAAAGAAACATTCGGCCAAAAAACCAGGCGGAGTCACAAACGCAACCAGCGGGTAGTGATGTTTTGGTGCGCATTTGTTTTTGCATTTGTCATCGCAGGAGTCTGGCTTTTTAGAGGAACCTTATTTCAGAATGATAGCGGCGCATCTTCCTCGGGCACCAATCAATCCCGGCATGATGCGTGCGGGACGGTAGACAGTAGGCAAAAAAGTACAGATGTTACCCAGGCGCCGATGGATCATGAAGTCTGGCAGAAACTGCAAGACTTGGTGAGCCAGGATCAGCGGGTTCAGCAGGTCATAGATAACTGCGAAATCTATCCCGAGGATATTTTGAAAATGCTGTCCAGAAACCTGGATATGCTGAATTTTGTTTTAGAGTATCCAGAGAAAGTAGGGCAGGTTTTTGCTGAAACTGTCGGAGAGGTTGAAGTTGGAGAAGTTCCGCTTCTTCTGCAATACGATCAACGCTGGGGTTACGGCGACTATGGCAACAGCTCCGTTGCCGTCAGTGGATGCGGGCCAGCCTGCTTATCCATGGTGATTACCAGCTTAACGGGCGATGACACCATTACGCCGTATGTAGTGGCCCAATACGCCAGTGAGCAGGGATACTATGTTCCCGGCGCTGGGACTGCCTGGACACTTATGAGCGAAGGAGCGAAGCACTTCGGAGTAATCGGGGAGGAACTGCCCTTGACAAAATCGATTATGGAGGGTGTCTTGAAGGAAGGCCGCCCCATCATTTGCAGTATGCGGCCCGGAGATTTTACAACAACCGGACATTTTATTGTGATTACCGGCATAAAGGACGGACAGTTTACAGTCAATGATCCCAACAGTACGGAGCGGAGCAATATGCTGTGGGATTATGATACTTTGAAACCGCAAATCAGCAATCTATGGGCATTTCAAGCCTTATAAAATGGTCCAAACTGTACCCCGCCAGAAAGCGCGGAGAGTAAGGAGGCAACGTACCAGAATACTTATTTCAATTTACGTATTATATAGGAGGAATCTTTCCCATGGATTTTTACGCCAACGAAGGAAAGTCCGTTACCATTCAAGCTAACGGCAAGACGTATGCCCGCCATGCGATTACAACACATTTCGTCCAGGTAGGCGAGAATTATATCGACCTCCTGGAGAGATATGTCATACCAGTCTACCAACCGGGAGATATTCTTTCCGCCAGCGAAAAAGTCATTGCCCTATGCCAAGGGCGGGTGGTTACTGAGGAACAGGTCAAGCCAGGCTTCTGGGCCAAGCTTCTTTCACGCTTTGTCCATCAGACGGCGGCTGGGCCCGGGATGGGCCTGCCTGTTAAAATGCAGTTTGCCATCAACTTTTGCGGCTTGGGAAAGGTCCTCAAGGCGGCTGTCTGCGCCGGCCTTAATAAGCTCCGCGGCATCCACGGTACTTTTTACGACATGCTGGACGATGAGGTGAGGGGACTAGACGGCTTTTGGGGGAGGGACATCCCGGAGTATGCGCATATTGGGATTCGTATTCCCAGTAAGCCGGATAAGGTCTGTGATGAGGTATATCAAAAAACCGGAATTGTGATGATGGTCGTGGATGCCAACGATTTGACTGTCGAACTTCTGGGAAAAAGTGAACAGCTCCAGAATTGGCCCGACTCTCAGCTTTTGGCTCTGATTGTAGATAATCCCGCAGGCCAAGACCGCCAGCTTACCCCCTTCATCCTAATCCGAGAGATTTCGTAAAGGTCTGCATGACAGCTAAAATTCACAGGGGGATTCTATTTAGCCTGATGACAGCTATGTAAAAAATACGTCAAAAGTTATCTGCCCAGCGGCAGGAAAGAAAAAACCGCCGCTGGGCACATATTCCCTCATGCTCGGATTTCTTGTACTAACGGCGGTTTAGCAATAAGCTGCCGTTTACTTATGCGCAGGATACGGCGGATTATAGGAGGATACTGCCATGTTGTTACCATGCAGCAAGCTGACTGATGGTTATTCGTCAAAGAAAGTCCGGCCCTATTAGGGGGCCATTCCGCGGTCAACTGCGAAAATGGTCGTTTTCTGCCGGTATCCCTGTCTGGCCTTGTAGCAGAAATCTGCCAGTGCCCGAAAGAAAATCATGTTATATCTGTCCGCATGGTCTTGCGCCGTGCGGACGTTGTTATACCAGACTACCTCTGGCCATCGCGGCCAGAGGTGGGGGCGGCTGGCCTGGGCGCCGCTCCCCGCCATCCTCCATTTCGATCCGCCAGTCCGTCAACTGCTGAACACCGAAATAAAGACTAAAAATGAAAACTATCATTCTAAACAATTACTATCCCCATTTGACCGAGCGCGTCATTCTGGAGGCATCAGACGAAATTACTGTGACTCTTTCATTGGTGGCCGCCTGTGTGACAGCTACAAACGCCACAAGCAGGATCATGGCGAGCGTTCCATGGGCACTGATCACGGCTTTGAGGCCGACATGCCCTACCCGCCGCTGTCCCCGGAGCAGCCTCTAGAGACCGGTGAAGATCGGGACCCCCTCCATGCAGCCATCGTCCAACTCCCGCCTGTCCAGGCCCGGCGCGTTCATGCTTATTACATTCTCAGCGTCAGTAAAAAAATTGCCAGGGTCGAGGGCGTGGGGATCAGCAGGGTCTGCTAAATTTAAAATAGTTTGAAAAATTCTCTGCAAGAGAGGACCTTTGCCCTAAAATCCGCCTAATAGATAAGAGGGTCCCCCTCCCACTGACAACTGAATACACAGTATTTCGGATACAACCCCCGCGTGAATAGCGATAAAAGGCGCACCGCCAGGACAGCCAGCTTCGGGAGGTAATGGACAGCTGGCCGGGCGATTCACGCAAGCCTTAACTAGGGCACGGGAGTTCCCCTCCATGAATCGGAAGCCCTGGCCCGTGTCCTGCTCCCGGAAATTCAAGCCTTTTCGAGAGCGAGGAAGGGCAACGGGAGTTTGCAGAGTGGAAGGCTCGGCGGGACGCCAACGCAACAGAACAGGCATAACACATAAGGCGGGAACATCAGCAACGATGCTCCCGCCTTATACCATAGTTTATTTCTGGGCGTTACTATAAAATTCATAAAATTATCCCTTTTTGTGCTTTTATATTACCACAAAATCAGGGAAATTTCAAGTCTTGAGCTTTTTGTATCAAGGATGTATTAAGTATACAGGAGGTGTTTTTAATGGAGCAAAAAAGCTTAACCGCACTGATAAGCGCATTCTCAAGGGCGTATCATGCGCTAAACAATGAGGTTACAATTTTTAATGACAGCTTGGCAAGAGATTTACTGACTGATGAAGAATTTAATCAAATAGCAAAGAATATGTCGAATGGAATAGGATTTTTCAATCCATCATTTGTTGGAGAACCAGAACAGGCATTAAGATGGGTTGTTGATAATCAACTATCTCCCTCGCCACTTGGCAGGGCGGCTTTTGCCGAAAAATCTCTTGAGTGGGCTGTTCGCACGGGAACAGAACAGTATTTAATTTGGGGAGCCGGATATGACACTTTTGCGTATCGGCAACCATTATGGGCAAAGGCATTGCAAATTTTTGAGGTAGACCATCCGGCTACCGCAAGAGATAAACAAGAGCGGCTGAAAAGTGCCGGAATCGTAATTCCCGACAATGTTCACTACATTGAAGCAGACTTCACAAAAGGAACATGGAAGAAAGAAATGCAAAATCACAACTCGTTTAATAGTGATAAAATAAGTTACTGTTCCATTCTTGGTGTCGCCTATTATCTCTCAAAGGAATCCTTCGAATCGGTAATTTCTTCTATAAGTAGTATTGTGGCGAAAGGCAGTTCCATTATATTTGATTATCCAGATGAAAACAGCTATACTGAAAAAGCCGGAGAACGAACAAAAAAGCAATTCATGCTGGCGGGTGTTGCAAACGAAAAAATGTTGGCATGTTATTCCTACTCTGATATCGAACAATTGCTTTCAGCACATGAATTTTTGATATATGAGCACTTGGAGCCCCAGGGAATAACAGAGCAATACTTTGCGCTCTATAATGAGGCCAATCCTAAAAATCAAATGAGTGCTTTTGACAATACGAATTATTGCCTTGCAGTGAAACAATAAGCATAATTTTCAATTGCAAATCTTTAATTTGTCTGACAGACACAAAATATCAGAAAAGATCTAAAAAACAAGGGCGGGGTGATAGTCCCGCCCTTGTCCATCAAAGCACATATTCAATAGAAATGATAAATCCGAACACATTACCCACTTGGATAATGTAGTTCGGATTATCATTGTTTGGTCCGAGTGACTGGATTCGAACCAGCGGCCTCTTGAACCCCATTCATACTATACGCATTGCGGTGCAATCGATTGAGCAGTTTTGTAAGCAATACGTGAGCAATAGGAGGCTTTTGCGAAAACGGAATTTATGTGGGGTCGTCGCTGTCATCCTTGTCTCCCAGCTTGTCCCCAGCGCCGTCCACAGTGGACTCCAGGGCGGCGATGGCCTTTCGGAGCCAGGCGGGTACAGGCGCGCCGAGGGCACCGATGTTCTCCACAATGCTCCCCAGCTCGGTCATGATATACCAGACCAGCACCAGAACACTCACAAATACCTCATACTGGAAGGGCATCTCCAGGGCGGGGATGTTGGCTAGAATCAAACCGATCACCCCGTCCAGAATAGCGGCCACCAGGACGGCCACCACGGCCCCCAGCTTGTGCCACAGGCCGTCCCTTGCCACCTTGGACGACCACTCCCCGGCCCGGAGGGCGGCGGCGGTGCCGGTGCCGTAGTCGAGCGCCATACAGAGCAACCAGGCCACCACCAGCCAGCCGAACCAGCCCCACAGGGCGGTCAGGCAGCCGAGCACGGCCGCGATGGTGCCTTTAATCCCGTTGATGTGCTCCATGTCACTCGTCCTCCCTTACATAGTCGGCCATCTTGCCGATGAGCGCCTGGACGTTGGCGGCGGAGTAGTCCCCGGCCCGCCAGTAGTCCGGGCTGTTGATGATGCCCGCCTCTGCCAGCGTGTCCACGTCGGTGTCCAAGTCGGACACATCCGCCGCCTCGCCCTGGCAGAGGGCTAGGAACGCCTCCCAGGCCCCGGCTGTGGCCCGGATGGTCTTGGGACAGTCCTTGCCATTCCAGTGGTTGTGCTGTACCACCCGGTCAATGGAGATGCCGTGCTCCTCCATGAGCAGGCGCACCAGGGCCGCCGCGTTGGCCTTGGCCGCCTCAAAGTCCCCTCCGGCGTTGACGCAGATCTCGATGCCGATGCTGGTGGTGTTGCCCGGTCCGGCCTTACCGTCCCCGGCGTGGTAGGCCGTCTCGTAGTCGGGCAGGTGCTGGACAATGGCGTGGTCGTCCACGGTGTAGTGCCAGCTCACCAGAGCATCCTCCCCGGCGGCGCTGTCCAGATAGGCCCCGTGGGCCGCGGCGTCGGCGCCCTTGGCCGTGTTGCCGGTCTCATGGATGGTGATGTAGGTGTCCGGGTTGGTGTCCCTGCCCGGCCGGTTTTTACGCCCATCGGAAATAATATGCTCCTGGATGGCGATGCCGTTGTCTGTGGCCCTCTGAGGGCCCTCCACGGCCTTCAGATAGGCCAGGGACACCCAGCCCTTATCCGTCCTGCCACAGCCGTCCCTGGCCTCCAGCACGTCCACCACCGTGCCCATGGGATACGCCCCCACCTTGCCGTAACCGGTGCCGGGGCCGCTGCGGATGTTGACGCCGATGCTGGGCGTCACGGTGTACTTGCTCATAGGCTTGTCCTCCTTGTCCGGCGGCTCCTGGCCGCCCTGTCTTGTCCATACGCACAGATACCCGGCCACCCGGCGGGCGCTGTAGATACGCTGGCCGTCCCCAAAATCGCACTGGCTGGAGCCGCCGCTGTCCAGACCCAGTGCCCGCAGGTTGGCCGCCTGGTCGTACCGGCAGCCGATGCTCACCAGCTCGTCCCGCAGCCCTTCCGGTGTCTTGGCGTCCGCCGTGCCGTCGCCGGAGCAGTACAGGATCACCCGCGCCCCGGCCAGCAGGACAGCGGAGCGCCCCCGTGTGCCCCCGTACTCCGGGGAGTAGCTGAGGGCCTTACCCGGCCCCCTGGTGGGCGTCAGCAGCTCCACGCCGCTGAGGTAGGAAGCCCCGCCGTTGTCGGGTAAGATGTCCAGGCGGATGTCGGCGCCCTTGTCCCAGGTCAGCCCCCAGCCGTTCCAGCCGGCGGCCGCTTTGACTGTGCCGTCGATCTTGAGATTGCCCACCGGGCGGCCCGTGATCGTGTCGTAAAACCAGGAATTGAGAATGTACTGGCACCCGCAGGCGGCCTTGACCTGCTCCATAGACCGCCCCCCGGCCTCCACCAGGGCGGCGCGGGTGATGTCCGCCCTGGTGATGACCGCTATGTACTTACTCATGGTCGCTGGGCTTCTCGCCGTTGATGGGGCCGGGGTCGGCGGCGTTCTCCATCAGCTCAATCATGCCCTGATAGTCCTTTGCATTCCACAGGGCGGCCAGGGCCTTGACGTTACCCTGGCGCTTTCTGATCCAGGCGTTAAATTCGTCGTTTTCCGCGGCCAGATCTACGCCGTCGCCCAGGGCTGCCCAGTCAGGCCGGAAGGCCGCGGGCAGATTTTCCGCGCCGATGTCCACCGCCCTGCCGTGGCGGATGTTGTTATGTACCATGCTGCCGCCTACACCCACATCTACATCGTTGGCGTTGGCGATCGCGTAGCAGGCGGGGGTGAGTTCGTTCCAGTTGATGTTTTTCATAATAGACTTCCTTTCTTTTATCCAGCGATCCCGCTGTTGATTACTGTTCTGGGGCAAGCAGCCCGGCCAGCTCCTGGTACTCCTCCGGGGTGAGCCGGTCGGCGGCCAGGTAGACATCCATCTTCTCCTGGAGGCCATCGGTTCGGTTCTTCTGGATGAGCAGCTTGCAAAGGTTGTATACGGTTGTCATGGCGTCTCCTTTCTCATGTGGCAGCGGTGAGTTCCAGCATACAAAGCCGTTCCTCGTGCTCGGCCAGCATGTCCAGAGTGATGTCCTCTGCGAGGGGCGGCTGGGGCTCCGGCTCCGGCTCTGGAGGCCGCTCAGTAGGCGTGATGCCCACCAGCTTGTCCCCCTGGATGTCCAGGTCACACCAGCCATAGGTCGCCCACACCGCGTCATGGAGGTGGGCGGGCACCTCTATGTAGCCATCCAGCCAGCAGGCGCGCCGCCCGCTCTGGCTCTGGATCGGGTGCTGTCCGGTCTCCAGAGGTTTTATTTGGATAATAGTCATATTAAATTCACCCCTTATCTTTACAATATGGCGTAGTAGTGATATATAGTTCCAGATTTATTAAGCTGCACACTTGCCGCACTAGACGGGGTAAGGTCATAATACCAACTAAAAGTTTTCCCGTCCGCTGATTTTTTGCCATAAGAATCGCTCGGCTTACTAGAATAGAAAAAACCAAAGTATCTTGTGTACTCAGTCGGTATACTGCTGCCTGAAATAATATTGCAAGTCTGACCAGTACTAGTCGAATCGGTGGGATATATATCGTAATAAGAATCCGGGTATTGCATACCATAAATACAGAGCACTTTAAAAGGCTTGGGTAGAGATATTTCTGTAGGGTTATTTTTACCTGTTTTCCCTGTCCCAACATAACTGCCCGTGACTACCTTCGCTCCAGTATGCTCGTCCACATACTGCTTGTTGGCGGCGTCTGTGGGGGCCGCTGGAGCGGCCAGATTGGCTATCTTGTGACCACTCATGCTGAGTGCCCCGGACATGACTCCACCGGAACTTGCAAGAGCCCCCACCTGCTTTGCCGTGACGGCATGGGGGTTGTTCTTGTTCCCGGTGTGGGCGGTCAGGGCCTGCTGCACCGCCGCCGCGCTGCCCGCCGGGTCATAGTCCATCTTTGGGAGCTGCTCACCTGGCACCTTGCCATCGGGCCCCAGCGTCGCCAGTCCCGAAAATGCCTCTCCGATCTCTTTAGCGGCCGTCTGCACGGCGTTGACCTGCTCCATGAGGTAGTTGTAGCCGTGCTGCTCGCTCAAGCCCACCTCTGCCCCGGTGGGGGCCACGGTCTGTCCGCCGGTCCAGTCCTCCGGCAAGTCCGCCGGAAGCGGAGTTTTGATCGGATTTTCAGCCATTGCTTACCACTCCTTCCGCGACGGGGATAATGTGCTTCAAGACCACATTCGTGGTAACAGGGATATACACGGTAGAGGACGTGAGGATATTCCCCTCTGCATCCAGCAGTTCCAGGGCGGTGATCTCTGTGGCCTGGGACGGCATGATGGTATAGGTGACGGTCAGCTCCGACCCCTCCACGGTCTTGGTCAGTCCGGTAATCGCAACTGTTCCGTTGACCCGGGCGGAGGCCACATCGCCGCTGACGAAGTTCGCCACACCGGCCAAGAGGGCCTGCTGGATGGATGGCGTCTCAGGCATCTTAATCACTCCCTCCGGGCCGTCGGTTGCGAAGGGCAGCCGCCCCAGCTCCCACGCCCCCAGCTTGTAGTTATAAATTCTCTGCGCGGACGAAATTATCTCGGAGAGCAGCAGCCCCGTCCGCACAAACGGGGCGTTGACCCACACGATATGCGCCGGTTTGATACGGTTGATGGTGAAAGCCAGCTCAGTGGCGTAGTTCTGGTTTTGGGCCGCGCTTTCGATATAAAGTGTGTAGTTTGGGTAGTCTACCGTGACCTTCCATTCACCCGGCCCAATCAGCTCGTCCAGCTTTTGATAGAGGAATCCCAGGGTATAGGGCGGACGGGTAGAAATGCGGTTGAGCACGCGGGTCCTTCGGAATGCCAGGCTTTCCACCTGTGGGTTTGGTACAATTCGGAATACCTGCTCCCACATGCCAACCGCCCTCTCGTCCATCGTCTGGAAAAAGAAATTGTCAGCCACACCCACGATTTCCTCCGCCAGGGCCTCAAACTGCTGCTGTTCGGTCAAGCAGATCTGCTGATAGTCCAGCACCTCCCGGTACCACGGGGGCAACAGGGACAGCAGGCTGGTATCCAGCTCAATTGGATTCATTCAGCGTCACCGTCCCTATCACGGGCACCTGCTGGGTTTCGCCCGTCTCCGTCAAGAGGAGATCTGCCGTACCGCCGTTGAGCTGCACGTTGGTGGCGTTGACCACGCCGGCCACCCCTACGATAGCGGCGGTAACCCTGGCCACGTACACATCGGCAGCGTAGGACACGTTGTTGGAGGACACGTTGGCGTCCCACCCCTGCCGCACACTGCGCAGATATGTCTCAATGGCCTGCTCCACCGGTTCCTGCACCTGTCCGATGGCATGTCCGGCGGCCAGCAGGAGAGTGGCGGAGACATTCACCGCCAACTCTGTCGGGGCCACCGCCGTCACCTTTGCCCCGATAGGGGCCAAGCCCAGCCCCAGCCCCTGGTTGGGGGGCGGGTCGATGGCATTCTGCACCTTCTCCACCAGTGTGGATGAGGCAGGCAGGAAATCCGCCCCCAGAACGGACAGCTTCACAGTGCCACCGCCGCTCCAGGTGGGGTATACCTGCACCCCGCCCACGCCGTCAATGGCGAGGACGTTCTGGCGGTAGTCGGCAATATTGCCGCCAAAGGGACGGTTATTGAGCGCCTCAATCAGCCGTTCCCGAAATGCGCTGTCGGTCTCCGTGTCGTCACCAGGCACCAGGATATCCGTAATCTGTGCACTGGTCAGCCCCGGAATGGCGGTAATCGGCAGGATGGGCCCGGTGTACTCGTTTCCGATGGCGCCGGGGGTCTCCGCGGTAAGCTGGTACTGGTTCCCCGTATCGGTTGCTGCCGTTACGGTAAAGTTGATTGAGCCCGCTCCGTTGATAGTGGAGAACCGGGCTCCAATGGGCACAGAGGTATTGAACACGCCCAGGCGTACCGCGGCGGAGGCCGGATATCGGGTCAGGCCGCCAATCACAGCCAGCATATCCAGGGAATCCCCCACTGCTGTCTGCACGAAGGCCGCCCGCTGTACCTGATCCAGGCTGAGATAGAACCCCGCCAGGGTGTAGGCCGCCGGAGAGATGGCCGTCGGGATGGGGGCCGTGTCCCGCTTGTCATAAGTATCGGGCACCCGGTCCAGCATCTCCTGACGGAGGCTGGCATAGGTCTCTTGAGTAAAGTCAATCAAGTGATATCCACCTCCACACTGGTCTGCATCTCTCCATATACTGTGTTCACGGTGAGGGAGGCCCTCAACATATCCCCTTCCACGGCATACGTAAAGCCGGAGATCCCCCGCACCCGGTCGTCCATTTTCAGCGCCTCGGTGATACGCCGCTGAAGTTCCGAGGCCACATACCCCGGGTCCTGCCCGATGAGCCCATCCCACTGCATCCCGGAGTAGGGGGAATAAATCTGCCAGCGGAACCGCTCCATGTTGAGAATGACTTCCACGGCCTGGCGGACGGACTGCCAGCCGTCGCAATCCCCCTGGATGCGGCTGGTTTCCTTGTTGATATACCACGTCCTGGAGGGCTGGGAGACGAAGGACACCCCGGCGGACAGGTCGATAGCGGATGTAGGCAAAGTCGGCATCAGGCTTCCTCCTCAAAAATCCGGGACAGGACGATGAACTTCTGCCCGTGCTGTACCCGCAGCAGGAGCACTCTGTCCCCCTCCTCCAGCCTGCGGTTCAGGATAATAAAACCGTCCTTGACAGGCAGCTTCTTCCCGTCCTCCCAGCACACGATGTCCTCCCCCTGTAGGGCGGCATCCGCCCCCTCAGAAACCAGAGCGTATTCCCCCAGGTAGGAGCCGTCCAGTCCCGTGGTGGTGGTGCCCGCCGAGTTGGCATGGGTGTGGGAGAGGGTCTGAATCCGGTGCCTGTGGGCCAGCACCGGGATTTTCTTCTCAATCACCGGCTCAGTGAGGCAGAGCTGCCTCCGTCTCAGGGGAGATGTGGCAGGGTTAATGGTGATCTCCAGCGGTTCTTCTCTGGTCACCGTGCCCACCCGCAGGTCTGTTGGCTGCCCGGCGGCGGTGTTCTCCTGCATCATCTGGTACAGAACATCTTTCAGATCCACGCACTCACCTCTTACACATGTTCCAGCCCCAGGGTCTCAAACTCCATTGTGTGGTCGTCATTTGCCCAGGTGTGGGTCACCTTCTCCAGAAGGACGTATTGGTCGAGATTGATATCCCCAAGACCCTGCACCTTCATGAGCACCATCTGTCCCGCCCGCAGGCCGGGCACCCCCAGGGAGGATACCTTCAGCGTCCGCATCCGGCGGTTATAGCACGACAAGGTGGCTCGGGCCTGGGCCTGTACCTGCGCGTCATTCATGGTACCATCCACCGTCTGGTAGAGCTGGAGCATGCCCCACTGTCCCATTGTGGCGCTGTCCTCAGCTACGAACACATCCGCCCTGCCGGTCTCCTCGTTGGGCCGGGCCAGTTTGACGTGGTTGTAGGTCTGCTCGTCGATGTCGGTCTTGTAGGTGTAGTCGGTCAGCAGGGACATGTCGCCGATGACCACGTTGGAGACCATATCCCGGGGCTGCCGGAGGGCCAGTCCGTTTCCATCATCGAACAGTACATAGATGTTCCCGGTGTTGAGCAGGGTCTGTTGGATGGCCTCCCCCAGGATATCCAGGCAGCTCTCGTCCTCCTTATAGAAGTCCGGGATAGCGTACCCCGTATCCGCTACCTGCCCCACGTCAATCTGGAGGTCGGCGGCGATCTGCCGGAGCATATCCCCGGCGGTCTGCGCCTCAAAGTTATAGGATGCGTTGGCCTTCAGATAGCGGATGCGGTCGTAGCATGTGACCTGAATCTCCCCCCAGCGGTCCTTGCTCTTGGTGAATACCCAGCCGTAGAACTGGAGCTGGCCGTCCACCGAGAACCGGACGATATCGCCCTCGGCAAAGCTCAGATCCCCGGCTTTCAGTACATTGAATTTCAGTGTGCCCGGCGAACCGGTGCGTTCCGTGCTCCAGGTAACCTCCGGCACGGAGTTGGATATCTCCCACATCTTCCCGACGGACTTGTTGGCAATAATCAGCTCTGTCTTCACGTATCGCTCACCACCTGGAGGGCGTTTTTGTCTATCCAGCCCAGGGGATTCCCGGCCTCGTCTGTGATGTGGACGCTGGCGGGGCGGGTGGCATCTACAATCCGGGACACCAATACCCTCCGTCCGGAGGCCGTGCCGTGGGGCTCATCCCCGTAGCTGGTGTAAAAATAGGAGCCGTTGGCAATGCACGCCGCACCAGCATAAAGCTGTCCTTGCGGGATTGTGCGGGAGGGTTCCGCTGTGACTTCCACCGGCATCCCCGCGGGCTGCCGGCCGCTCTGTGCAGAAAGAGACTGCGGGGTATAATCCCGATACTCGGTCAGAGTCAGATCGTAGTAAAAATCGCCGGTCTCCCCTCCGCGCTCCTCGGTGTTGAACTGGGTGATCAGCACTTCAAAGCCGGTGTCGCCAGTCATGAATGGCTCCCCGTTCTCATAGTACCGCACAGGGGTGTAGATGATGGGCGTCTTGTCGTTCATGGCGCTCTCAAAGAACTGGATGTAATACTCAGGCGGGTGGAAGGCGCCCCATTGATTGCTTCCAGAGAACTCCCGCCCGGGGAAAAAGGAGGAAATGGTTACCTCCCGCAGCTTGGGTATGCGGGGGATCATGATGGGGCCGATGCCCAGCACGTTGTATTCGCTGTTGTCGTTGTCCCGGGCCACGGGCAACTTTTCCGGGTTCACCGGCAGGCGGATGACCGTACCGTCCCGCGTGAAAAACAATCCGAAGTTATTGACGGACATACCGGCCTCCTCTTTTCTTATCCGCTTGCGGGCCGCGCCGTGCTGCGCGTGGAGCCGGAGGCGGTCTGCTCGATCAGAATGTCCCGGATGGCATTGGCGAGGCTCTGGCGGTCGGCGGCGGTCCGCCCGGTGTTGGCTCCGTTGACCGTGATCACCGGAGTCTGCGCCGTCAGGTTGACGTTGTTCACATACCGCCGCTCCGCCACATCCACCAGGGATTTGATGTCCTCGTCGCTCATCTTGACCGACTTCTCGATGCCCTTCACGCTCTTCCCAATGCCGCCAAGTTGGCCGGACAGCTCGTCGTACGGCGTGCTTGATGGAAGCGCCTGATTTTCCTGACCAGTAGCCTGAGCCGCTCTTTTCACCTGAATTTCGGCCTGTCTGGCGGCATGGTTGGCATCGCGGTCGGCCCACATTTGGGCCAGCTTATCGGCCCTATCCTGGGTTCTCTGTTCCACCTCCTGGCGGGCCTCCTCCAAAGCTGCGTTGCGGTTAGCCTTTGCCGCCTCATTCTCCGCAGAGGCTGTAGCGGCGAAGGTGGTCTTTTGAATAGCCTCGATGGATACGCCTGGAATCAGGTTCAGCTTGTCTATAAACCAGTTGATAATGTCGATGGCTCCGTTCACCATTCCTTGAAGTACTGTGAGAACACCCACCTTCATGTCACCTAAAAAATTTTGAATGCTTACGGCCACTGTCTGGATTTTGAGTCCCATCTGGTCAAACAAATCCATGACGAAGTATACGCCTGTGAAAAAACCAGCCTTTACGGTATCCCAGGCATAGAGCACTGAATCTACCACAGTAAGCCACGCAATCTCTAATCCTCCCATAGACTGAACCCATTGATAAATCGCCGCAACTACCAGGCCAATAATAAGTACGATGTAAGTAAGGGGGTTGGTGAGCAATGTGGTAAAAAAAGCCTTTGCTGCACCATTCGCAATCCAGGTGGCAGCCGCCTGAATCCCAAGACCGGCCGCAAAGGCGACTGCACCGGCGGCCAGGCCGGCCAAAATCGGAGCGAGCTCTTCCAAGTGGTTTGCCAACCAGGAGATTGCATCCAGCACCGGGTCAAGGGCTTGAATGGCGACGTTCTGGAACATCGTCCACACCTGCGCCCAGGTCATGGGCATCTGCTCAAACTGGGCGTTGGTCTCCTCCGCCGCCCCAAGCATAGCGTTCTTGACCACCTCCGCGGTGACCTTTCCCTCGCTGGCCAGCTCCCGCATCTCCCCGGTGGTGACGCCCATATACTCCGCGATGGTCTGGGCAATCATGGGGGTCTGCTCCAGCACCGAATTGAGCTCCTCGCCCCGCAGGGTGCCGGAGGCCAGGCCCTGGGTAAGCTGCACCAGCGCGGCCTGGGCAGACGCACCGGAGGCCCCGGAGATAGCCATCTGCTTTTGAATCTGCTCGGCGAAAGCCACCAGCTCGTCCGTTCCTGTAAATGCGTTCCCGGCTACCGTGCCGAGCTGGGAAACAAAGTCCGCCATATCGGCGTAGGCTCCACGGCTGCGCATGGCCGCCTGATAAATCTCTTCCTGGGCTGCGGCCGCCGCCTCGGCGCTGCCGGTCATGAGCCGCAACCGGGCGTTGATGCTGGTGAGCTGATCGGAGGTGTTTACCAGCCATTTCACGGTCTGGATACCAGCAAATGCGCCGACCAGATTGCGGATACTGCGCGTCATAGAATCAGTCGCGGAAGCTGTTGCCCTCTGTTGCTGCTCTTGAAGCCGGAGCGCAGCAGATTCCGCCCTTGCACTCGCGGCGGCCGCGTTCATGGCTGCCGTTTGCGCTCTAGCGGCGGCCTGTACACGACGAGAAGCATCCTGCATCTCTTTTGTCGTTGTGTTCGCCTGCTGCATCTTCTGGATGTACTTAGAAATTGTACCTGAAAACTGGTCTACCAGCGTCAGGGTCTCTCGAATTGCGGCCATGCTCTCACCTCCGATTCGCCCGGTCTTGGTCTTCCTTCTGGTCTCTCATGCTTTTCAGGGCGAACTCGGTCACCAGCCGTTTCTCCCTGGACGGGAGGGCGTCATACCGGGACGGGGCCCAGCCGAGGTTCACGAAGCAGTAATATGCCACCAGCATCTCCGTGTCCCAGCCGGCCCCGTCCATCAGTTTTTTACCTCATCCTCCTGCTCCGCAAAGCCGGACAGCTTCGTAATCTCCTTGACCAGCCGGGCATACTCGCCGGACAGCAGCAATTTACCGGGCACCAGCAGCGGGTCCAGGACGCCGCACCCGTCGCACAGCTCCTTGCTGGAAAAGTCGGGTTCCACCGTGGCGGCCACCACCATGCGGCGGGTGAAATCCACACTGTCCAACTGCTCGATTGTCTGTCCGCCCTCCTTCCGGCGGCGGGTGGCCTGCCGGGTGATGGCGTCGTTCTCCTCCTGGGTCAGCGCCCGGATCTTGAAGGGCACGGGCTGGCCACTTTCGTCCTGAAAGCGGTTGGAGATGACAACCTCCTTCTCCTCCGAGGTAGTGACGGGATGCAGAAATGCGGAAAGCTTACTCATATCGGTTCCTCCTTAATTACCCAGTTGGGCCGGATCGTTGAACGCCTGGAGCCGTGCCACGCGGGTGTAGGCGAAGTTGAAGTCATAGTTCAGCATGGTCTCCTCACTGTTCAGAACGGAGAGGGGCACGGTGCCGGTCAGGTGGCATCCGTAATAGGCCATAACCTGGGAGCCCAGTGTCGCCGAAGCGGAATCGGAGTTGGTAATCTGAATATCAAACTCCGGCATAACGCCCGTCTGGATGTACTGGAGCACCATGTCCGTCCACAGGTTGGTGCCGTAGTAGATGTTGCCGGTACCCGTCAGCTTGGCCCCGTTGGGCTTGTCCTGGATGGTGCGGGTGCCAATGACCCGCATATCGCTGCTCTGGATTTCCGCATTGGTGGTGATGTTCCGCATACCGGCCACCACATAGTTCCGGCCCTCTTTGGTAACCACCACGGAGCCCTCCGCGCCGGTGACGGTGTCTTTTGCCAGCAGATAAGCCATATTCACACCTCCCTCAATTCACGGTGATGGTGACGTAGATCTTCTCCACGCTGTCCACCGGCTGGATCGCCAGGTTGACCACAATGGCGTCAATGGCCTCGCCGGGCTCTACGGTCACGTCCTCGGCCTCAAAGTTCTGAATGCCGTTATTGGCCTGGATGTCCAGCAGATACCCCACGATGGCGCTCTTGAACATCATGCGGCCCTGCTCGTTGTTGTTGACCACGCCGATGTAGCCATCGGAGAACTGCTGATAGATGTCGTTGGCGATGGTGTTCAGCAGCCGGATCACCCGGTTCTTGTGATAGGGCCCGGTGATATCGGTGGTATAGGTCACCAGAGAGTTGATATCCTGCTCCACCTTCACCACCCCGCCGTCGGCAAAGAGGACAAACTGGCCGGCAGTCAGGGCGTCGATGTACCCGGAGTTGGTCAGCTTGGGGGACACGTCCACCGCGTTGGGATAGGCGGCGTAGGTCAGGGACTCGTTATACTGGGCCCCAGCCAGGGCCCCGCCCGCCCACCAGGTCACCTGCTGGGGGGTGAGGGTGGTGCCGTCGCTGAGCACAACGCCGCTCATGATGTTGACCACAAAGCGGTCGTCCGGGTTGGTGAGCCCCGCGGCCACCAGTTGGGTATAAGCCCCCTCCTCCGCCGCCAGGCGCTTCACAAAGGCCACCATCGCGTCCTGCACGGTGGTGTCGGTGCCGTCGTAAATGAGCACGTCGAACTTGTAGGGTTCGATGGCTGCCAGGAAGTCGGTGTAATCGGCGGATGCGGGAGAACCATCGGCGCCGCCGGAGAGCGCCTTTCCCACCGTGGCGGCCAGGGCTCCGGTACCACTCCAGGCCACCCAGTCGTTGGCGGATAGCTCCTCCACCGTCTTTGCGGTCTGCTGGTCCACAATCTCCCCGCCCACCACCGTGGACACGGCGAAAGCATCCTCCAGGTCAGTCAGCTCGGTAATGACGATGGAGATATCGTTGCCCCGAACCCCGGGATACTTTGCGGTGGCCGTCAGGGGCGAAACCTCTGCGCTTGCCTGCTTCTGCCCGGTGGCCCCCAGGCGGTAGAGCAGCAGCTTATTGGGGGCCGCCGTCCGGTTGGTGCCCTTGAAGATCTCGTTGAGGAACCGGTTCTTGGGATTGGTGATGTCATACCCGGTGTAGGGGGTCATATTGGCCCCGGCCTCGATCTCCTGCACCGTCTCCACCGGGCCCCAGCTCATGGCCTCCGCGATGGCTACCACGCCCCGGTCGCTGACCGTGAGCCCCAGCCCCCGGTCCGAGGCAAACCGGATGTAGACGCCGGGCCGCACCTTGTTCTGGCTCGCCCAGGTACCTCCTGCCATGTCAATCACGCTCCTTGTCTTTGAAGAATGCCTTGACCGCCTTGTCGGCCTCGGCGATGGTATACTCGCTCTTACACAGGACTACCCCGAGGAAGTCCTGCTGATATTTCGCATAGCGGTGAGCTTTCAGCAGAATCTCCCGCCGGTACTTTTTAGCTTTCATCTTTCAGCCTCTCGTCGTAGTTCATGGCCTGCATCTTGACCACAGCTTCGGGGATAGATACCCGCTCCAGCAATTCGAAGCGATAGTGCAGGGCGTCCAGATCTATGCGCCATTCCCGTTCATGGGCCCGCAGCAGGATGGTTCCCGCCGTCTCCCCGTCGGAGTAGGGGAAGGTCTCCATCAGCAGATCCAGGGTCTCCCCTGCCCGCTGGTACCTCTGCTGCAAATCCGGGCGGTTGTAGTCCTCCAGATAGGTGAGGTCAAGCCCCAGCCTCCGCCGCCAGAACCCGCCGGTCTCCAGGGTTGTATAGTTGTAACGGGTCTGGAGGAACATGCAGGGCGGAATACTGCCCTGCTGGTTCGGATCCTCGTAGAAGGCCACACTTGGGAAGCAGGGGGCCAAGTAGTCCGCCAGGGATTTGGCGATGGTGGTTACAGTCAGGTTCATTCCATCAGCTCCTCTAATCCCTTCAACTCCTCCCGCAGTACCCGGCGGTACTCCTCCACCGCCTTGTCTACCATGAACAGGCCGGGGACATAGGCCGTCCGGGTACCTACCACGATACCGCCCGTTCCGTCTGGGTTAAATTCCAGCAGCCCGGAGCCCGGATTGATGACCAGCCCAGGCACAAAGTGGCGGTCCATCCGGTGCCCGTCGTTGACAAAGGAGGCGTACTGCTTGTCGTTGTTGAGCTCCGACACATAGCTGTCCCCCTGCCGTACCGGTCTGGGACGGCTGTCGGTCACCCAGTGCTGCTTCATCTCTCCGGTGCGGGTGTTGGTTCCGCGCAGACTGTTGACGGTGGGCGGCGTCTCCTCCACTGCCTTTTCCACGGCCCGCAGGGCAGCATTCATTCCGGCCCGCGCCAGAATACCCGGAATTTGCGTCTTAGCCTGTCTGAGCTGCCTTATGCGCTCCTCCAGGTTCATCTTCCACACCGCCTTTCACCCGCTCCTGCTGGAGCAAACGGATTTCCTGGTGGGCCAGTCCCGGCATGATAGCCCCGAAGGGCTCAAAAAAGTGGTTGGGGCCGGAGGCAAAGGCGCGTATGTCCGGGATGCTCTTGCCGAGGACCGCCCCCCGGTGAATAATGAGCTCGTCACCCGCCTGGATGTCCACTTCGTTGTCACACTGGAGCCAGTCCTTTTGGTCTGCTGATGCCGCGGCCTGGCTCATGCGGATCTCCGGCGCTTCCACCTGATAGAGGCGGCAAGGGATATTCCGGTACAGCTCTCTCCGCTCGTGGCGTGTCAAGCTCCCATCCTGTACCGGAACCACCCGCCAGATGTCCACGGTATCGGTGTACCAGTCACGGAAATTCATAAGACATAACTCCCTCCCATGCCCACCAGCCGGGCCTTTGTGGCCAGAAGCTGCCCGTATTGGGTGGCGTTCAGGTCGCCCCAGTCCTCCGTCGCTTTCGTGAGGGCGTCTGTGTCATAAGTGACACTGTCCTGCCCCAGCTTGGCCGAGGCCACCACCCCCACCAGCGCCCCGGTGGCCGCGGCCTGCCCGGGCGTCTCGCTGGAGGGCGCGTAGGTTTTCAGGTAGAGCGTGGCATAGTGGGCCGTATACAGCCCTGCGGCGTACCGCCAGCCGTCCAGCCACTTGTCCGGCTGGATGGCAGCATTGGCCTGCCGGATGAACTCATCCAGCATGGTCCTGGGCAGCAAGCTCTCCCCCAACCCGGTAAAGAACTGCGGGAAATCCTCCTGGAATTGCTCTGCCGTGTAATTCCCCGCGCTGTTGCCAAGGTTGGCCGCCGCGGCCCGCACACCGTAAAATTGCGGCTGGCCCCAGTAGAACATGGCTCCCGCCTCCTATTCCTCGGTGGTCTCCGCGCCCCGTCGGGTCTTTACCTTTTTCTCCGCCGCTTTCTGTCCCTCCCTGTCGGAAGTGCCGGAGGGCACAACTTTTCCATCTCTGACAAGGGCCCGGAAATAGTCCGTCTCAGCCGCCCAACCGGGCACAGTCTCCATCATGCCAGCCCGCAGCCGGACGGCAGCAGAGCCGTCCGGGGCGGGAATGACAATGTTCCGTTTGCTCAGTACAAACATGCGCGCCCTCCTCAGATGCCGTCCACGTACAGGATAGAGGTGGGGTAGAAGAGCTGCACCTCGGAGAGGTTGGCCATGTAGGCGGTGTCGTAGCACACATTGGCCACGTTAGGGGCGGACATGATGCGGCTCATGGGCACCAGCTCGTCCATCTTGACGAAGCGCTCGTGGTTCACATAGACCACCATCCGGTCCTTGTCCCCGGTACCCGCGCCCTTGCACCACCGGGTGGCCCCGATGAAGAGGGAGCCGCCGTTCTTGGCCGCCGCGTTGTTCTTCAGCAGGAAGTCATAGATGGTCTCGGTGGCCAGGTCGGTAACCATAGTGGTGAGGATGTAGTTGTACTGCTCATAGGGAATGAGGATGTGGTTGGGCACAGCAGTCTCGTCGTACTCGTTTGCGGCCCACACAGAGGTAATGGCGTCGTTCACGTCCTTGAGGATTTCCTGGGGGGTCTTGGTGGCCCAGGCGGCGGTGCCCTTTGCGCCGTTGACGGCGGTGGTCTCGGTGGCGTCTGGGTTGTTGACCAAGCCGGTGGTCCCGTAGTCCCCGATACCCACATAACCATTGGCGTCCATGTGCTTGTCGTAGGCCATTCTCACGCCGTCCTGGAGCAGGTTGTCCAGGCTGCGGCCGATGTAGTTGGCCCGCTGCATATCCTGGAACATCACCCGCAGGGCGGCGGCGAACACGTGGGCCTTGTATACCCCCTTGTCCACACTGGCCTGCACCACGGGAATGCCGTTGGCGCCGCCGGCCGTCACGGGGCTGTTGACCGCGCCGCCGGTGATACCATAGGCCACGCTCATGGCGGACACGTAGTCCACCCAGCCGCCGCCGGTCTGGATTACGATGTCCCTGGGATAGGTAAAGCTGGTCAGTGGCTTGCGGATCAGGGGGTCGCGCTTCTCCAGCTCACTCACTAGAAAGGCGCCCCCAGAGGCGATGCCGTCGGCGTCCATGACGGGCACGCCGCCCACGGGGGCGGGACCGGCCGCCTTGGGGGTAAACACCCCCGCATTGTAGGTTCCTACATTCTGAAAGCTCATTCTATGTCCCTCCTATCAGGCGTTGTTCATGGTCAGGATACGCAGCTCCGCGACACCGTTGGCATCGGCGGGCCCTGCCCACTGGCAATTGGTGAGCTGCACCACCTTGCCGCTGTCGTCCTCTGCCTCAAAGCCTCCCACAGCGGCGGTGGAAAAGCTGCCGTTAGCGGTGATGCGGACATAGACCGCGCCGCCCAGAGCGGGAGTGCCACGCTGGCACTTCACATTGATGGCCCCGCGCTGGAAGACGCTCACCGGCTCGCCAGGGGCATACTGGCCCTGACTCTGGTCTAGATAGGTGAGCGCGCTCTTGATCTCAGCTCCAGCCACGCCCACAAACTGGGCCGCGGTTGCGGCTGCTCCCATGGGGACTACCTCTGCTCCGTCGTATTTCAGCGGCGTGCCGAAGGGAATGGGCGCGCCGCCTCCGGCGGGGCGCGTGTTTACAATCATGTCAGGCTGCCGGGCGTAACAGCCCGCAAACCCGTGGGGCATTTCCTTGCCGATCACCTGGGGGTTGAGTCCCATAATATTCACTCCTTACGATGTAGCCAGCATCCCCGCGGTGCGGAGCGCGGCCAATAGGTTGTTGAAATCCTGCTGCGTGGGGGCTGCGCTCAGGTCCGCAATGGCGGCCATCTGCTTCACGCCTCCGAGGGTGGCTGCGGCGGCAGCGGGCAGTGTATACGACGGCCCGGCCGGCCCCTGGTCACCCTTTGGCCCTTTGGGGCCTTCCGGTCCTGCGGGCCCCTGCGGCCCAGTTTCCCCTTGCGGTCCCGGTTCCCCCTGTGGGCCGGGGTCCCCTTTGGGGCCCTGAGGCCCCGCAGTGCCCTGCGCTGCGGGCACTGGCCCCACATAGGCAATGCGCAGCTCGGCCACGCCATTCCCGTCCGCCGGGCCGCCCCACTGGGCGTTGACCAGCGCCACAGTGTTTTCCCCGTCCGCCTCCGCCTCGAAGTCGCCCGGCTGATAGCCTCCGCTGGCAGTTACCCGGACATAGACTGTTCCATCCACCGCCGGAGCGCCCTTCCGGCACCTTACGTTGATGCACCCTCGCTGGAATACGGAGACTGGTTCTCCCGGGCCGTACCGCCCCTCATTCTGGCTGTAAAACTCGGACGCGGACTTGACCTCCCGGCCGGCCACGCCGATGAACTGGTTTCCAGTGTTTCCAGCCCCCATGGGGATCACCTCGCCCTTCTGCCCCCGTACCAGGGGCATCCCGAAGGGTATGTCCTCCGCTCCGCCCAAAGTGGCGGTGGTGACGATCATATCCGGCTGTCTGGCATAGCTGCCGGAAAAGCCATGGGACATATCCCGGCCAATGGTCTGAGGACGAAGGGGCATCATTCCCCCTCCTTCCCCGCCTTGTGGGGATTACGGGCTGCATAGGCGGCCTGCGCCTCGGCGCAGGCAGTCTCATAGCTGGTGCGCCTGGCCGTGTCGGCGGCCTTCTGTGCGCTGTCCCGGGCGGCCTGAACAATCCCGCTCATCACATCGGGACCCTGGATGGTGGAGAGCAGCGCATCCACCACGCGGGCGCGTTCGGCCCGGTTCTGGATGGCCGCCACAGCGGGGCGCACCTTCTTGAGCAGGGCCACAGCCGCATCCCGTGTACCGGGCTCCATCAACTGGTCCGCCATTTCTTCGGCGGGGATAGTGACCGCCTTCTCCTTCGCCACCGTCTCCTCTCCGGCCAGCTTCTCAATCAGGTCGTCCAGGTCCTCTTCATCGTGGAGGGGCCGCTCTCCCCGGGCCTTCGCCTCCAGCATCTCCAGAATGCGGTCCAGCTTGCTCCCGATGTCGTCGCCCTTGGGGGCGCGCTCCACCATCTCGTCAGAAGCCTGGGCTGCATCACCAGCGGGTTCCGCCTCCGGCGCCTTTGCGGCGGGTTCGGCGTCCAGCGCAGTGGCGACCGTACTCACATCGCGGGTCAACTGCTCCAGCTCCTCCGGTGCAGCGTCATTTGCCGCCAGGCCGAAGAACCGGTAGAGCGCCTCTTTGGTCTCTTTTTTCATTCGTTTCAGTCCTTTCTCCGCCTTTCCGGCGGCGTGGTCTTTTATTGCAACACTGTGGCCCGCCCTGCCTCTCGGCACAACCGCCACGTGATTGCCCACCAGGTTTGTCTGCCGGTATCCGTCCAGGTATGGTTCAAACCTGCAATAATAGCCGCAGGAGACCTCCCTCAGCACGCCGCTTTCCACGTCGGAAGCCAGTCCGGGGTCCTTGATAATCAAGTCGGCCACGGTGTTGTCCCCATCCCGGCGCACATGCTCCAGGTGCCCCTTGGAGTAAGAAGCCTGGTTCTCCGCAGCCAGCATCTCCGCCGGGTGCCCCCTGGTGATGTCCTTTCCCTCCAGGCTGGCCAGCGCCGCCGGAGAGAACACGTCCTCCTCCAGGCGGTAGACGGTCACTGGCCGCTCCGGTTCTCCTTCCAGCCCCAGCTCTCCCGCCGTATACATCTGCGTGCCGGTCCGGTTGATCGGCACATCGTAGCAGATCAGGTATCCCTCCGGCGTCTTGACCAGGTGCTCCGAGATATGGGAGCCATAGTACGCAACCGCCATCAGTCCACCCCCGGCACCATTGCGGCATAGTCCGCGTCCCGGCCGGTCTGCCGGGAGATCAGGGAGGAAATCAGCGCCACATGGTCGGTCTCGTCCTTGTTGATCTCCAGCAGCACCCCCAGATCCTCCCGCGGTGCCAGGGCCATACAGGCCAGATACAGCCGCGTGGCCTCGATCTCCTCGGCCAGCGCCCTTTGCAGCAGTTCCAGATAGGTCATGCCGTCACCTCACTTTGCAAATAAAAAAGGAGCCGGCAGGATTTCTCCTGTCAGCTCCATTCAGCTCTTCCCGCCCACCATTCAGGGCGTGGGAACAATATTCAGTTTCTTGCGGGATACCGTCTGCACCTTGATGGTTCCATCCTTGTCCAGCAGCAACTCCACCCGCAGTCCACGCTTGAGCGCGGCCTCAATGGCCCGTATCACTTGCTCTGTCATTTTCCTTCACTCCAAAATTCCCTGTTCCCTTAGCTGCCGCATGGATTCCCGGTACTTCCTATCCATCTCCTGTTCGGTCGCTTTCCGCTCAATCTCATCATCTGTGATACCATAAACCGTCGCCCAATCTTCGGGAGAATCCCCAATATCGGCATCATAGGCTCCCGGCTCATAGACCTCCACAATTGTGGCGATCCGGCCATCCTTAAGTAAAACAGATTCATATTGCTGATATTTTGCCATTTATATCTTCTCCATATGAGCTGTTACAAAGTGGGTTGTTCCATCCGGTCTGACATTCCAGGCAAGCAGTACATTCGCAGGGCTTCCTTTACGTCCATACAGGACAACCAACTGTTCATAACGCCTTCCATGAACATCCTCCCGTTTGAGTACAGAGGGATACCTTGTTGCTGCATCCAGAATTTCTTCCCGCATCTTTTCCCAGTTGTCTTTATTATAGCCTAAGCGGGACGAAAATGCATCCCCCTTTGGATACCCGTCTCTGCTTTCCGGGTTAAAAAAATACCCTGTAAATTTGGCGTCTGCGGCGCTGGCTTTGTCTGCTCCGGGAAGTGCCCGCTCTGGATGCTCCAAAAGCCCGGCCCTCCTGCGGTAATCCAATCGCCACAGACGGTACCGCTCTCCGTCCTCCCGCTTCTGATGCAGGAAGGTCTCAAATCTCCCGGGCACCCGGTTCCCCAGCGTCACCCGGTAGCGCTCCCACTGGCGGTAATCCGCCAGCCATTGGGCCCGGGCCCGCTCTTTTTTGCGGTAAGCCGCAATCTGGCTCTCCGACCGCGGGTCTCGGCTGAACGGGTTCTTGCGGGGGTTGGAGAAATCCTTTATTTTTTGGATCTCCTCATCTGTCCGGCCCGCCGCCGTCCAGGGCAGCAGCACATGGAGGCAGTTGGGGTGGATGTTGAGCCAGGTGTTGGCCAGTGTGTCCGGCCCCGCCGGGTCTACCTTCCCGAACGCCGCCGCCAGGGGTGGGAAGTCCGGGTCTGTGCCGCTACGGGAGTATACCCGGCCCTCGTAGGGCGCGCACAGCGCACAGGTGGTGCCGTGGCTGGATATCATGTATAGGTCGTGCTCCGGGTCCGCGGTGAGCACCGCCAGCACCTCCGCCTGCCGGGAGGTGGTGCGGGAGACCATCGTGCAGTAAGTATGCAGGCTCCAGTCCCGGCCCGCCTTGTCAGTAAAGGCCCGGACGCCCTCCCGCCGGAGCGCCTGCACAAAGGCGGGCACTGAGGCGTTCACGCCGCGTCCTGCGGCCTGTTGCGCCGCCACCTGTTCCAGCCCCACCCGGCGGTATACATCCGGCTCCACACGGCCAATCAGGGCGGATTGCAGGGTAGCCATCACAGTCATGGAGGCGTCGGTAATCTCCCCCATCAAGTTTGCCGCCAGCCGGTCCACAATGGCATGCTGCTCACCCGTGAGCACGGCCGCGTTGGCGTAGCCTGCGGCGTGCTTGGCCGCCGTCTCCGGCACCTCCAGGGCCTTCCGGGCCTCTGGCACCCGGACATAGAACTGCTTTTCAATCATCTTTGGGACGTATTCCCAGCAGTCTGATTCCATCTGCCGGAGGATGGCCTGCACCCGCTCCAGGGCGGCCACAGCGTGGTAATCCACCAGGCCCTGGGAGCGAAGCCGCCCAATCTCGTTGATGATGGCGGTCTCCGCTCTTAGATAGATGGAGACGAGCGTTTCCAGCTCTTTCTCATTCGGCGCCCGATTCAGCGTTGGCATAGAGTATCACCAGAACTTAGAAAGGACTGTTCCCGCAATCTCACCAGCCGGCCCAAGAAATTCCGTCACTCGCTTCATGGTGGAGTTTTCTTCCAGGTATTCAATGCCCGCAGGAGTGATTTTTAGGCCGCTGGTTTCCTTGAACTGAACAGGGCTCCCAATTCTCCGGACTTCTGCAATCCCCTCGATGTATCCATCTGCCAGCAGATGGGCCAGCATGTAGGTGAAGTATTCCTCGTGGACTGGGAAGTCCTTTGTGTTGGGGGCCAGCAGATTCCAGTCAGGGGCTATATTCTGTTTCAGGCATTTATACAGATAACGCAGGAATTTATTGACTAACACAAAGTAATCGTCTTTCGCCATGCTTATTCCCTCTCGTTGTCTTCCCAAATATCTTCCTGCCCTGGCGGGCAGTCGCCAGTATTATCAGAAAAATAATGATACAGCTCTTGTGTGGTAGCATTCGGATTTCTTTTTATATATTGCATCATTAAATCTTCCACGCCAAATGCTTCTATCGCTTCAACAAACCACTCTAAATCTTCTTCCAAAAAAGATTCAATTCTTGATTCCTCTTCATGGACAAAGGGCCGCAGGGCCGCTATTAACTGATAATGTCCATTCTCCCCCATAATACAAGCGTCACTCCTTCCAGGACTTTTTAACGATCACACTTCCGCTACCATCCGCCTCAAGCCAATACCGCTTGCCCTTATAGCTGACTTGACCTTGTTGTCCCGTTTTGGCTCCCGGATATTTGGTATTGAACTCACCCCGCAGAATACCGAAGGTCTTGGCTGAGACGGTTTTCCCCCGCTTGTTCGCCCTCTTTGACGGCGCGTACTTTGTTTTCCCAATTTTACTATTTCCGCCGCCGCTTGTCCATCTCCCTTTTTTATCCCTTGGCTGGCTGGGCGAATAATCCCATGTCAGCGCGTCCTGCGCGGCCCCCTCAAAAGGGGCGGATATCTCCCCTCCGTACCCCAGCCCTGCCAATGGATCCCGCAGGGCGGTCACATCCTGGTAGGTTTTCCCGGTGTTGGCCGCGATCTCCTCTTCGGAAATACTGTCAAACATCCCGGTCTCGTCCGCCAGCTTCTTGAGCTCCCTCTGAGCCGTGTCCGCCCGGAACAGGCCCGCCTGAAAGGTATCCCGGATGGCCTGGGCCTTTTTCAGCGCGATCTCCGCCACCTCGGCCGCCGTGGGAGTCCACAGGGGCGGGAAAGTGATGTCCAGCCCGTCGGGTACCGCCCCCCAGGCTGACATGGCCAGGACCGGCAGCAGCTTTTCCAGAATGGGCCGAAGCTTGGCCTCCCGCAGCGTGTCCACGTAGTCATAGTAGTTCCGAAGGTCGCTCTCCCCGGTGGCGTTCATCCCCGCCGGGGAGCGTCCGAACAGCTTGGTCACCGGAATCCGGGACGCGCCGGACAGGTCGAGGCACATGGAGTCGTAGACCTCCTGGAGCCCGGTGAAGGTGTACTGGGTATTCTTAATCTGGTCGCCCCGGTTGACCAACTGCATGCCGAAATTGGACTTCATCACGCTTTGGGCCTGCATCACGTTCCAGAACCGCCTCTGCTGCTCCCCGGACGTAACGGAAAAGAGCTGGTCCAGGTTCTGCACCTCCATGGTGTCCACGTTGGCCCGGAAGGTGAGCGCGGCCATGTTGGCGGCCACGTTGTCATGCTTAACCACATCATTGTATAGGGCCTCCACCTCGGACTCTCCCCAGTACAGCTCCGCCACCCGCTCCAGGAAGGGCAGGTCGCGGCCGGTGAACCGCACCAGCCTTGAGTGGTGCACCTTCGCCACCGTGTTCCCCCTGGCGTCGGTGATGGAGTAATAGGCGGGCACCGGCTCTCCGCCCTCGAATACCAGCTCCATACCGGGTACCACGCCCTGCCAGCGGTCGAGTATGTAAAGCCCTTGGAAGGTACCGGGGTAAATGCTCTCCAGCTCCAGTGGCTGGCCCAGCATCCCCTCCTGTCCGCGGATCATGATAAGTCCGGCGGCGCCTCCGTACAGCCTGCCCCACCGCAGTCCCTCGTTGACCCGCTCCCGGAGCGCCGTCACGCGCTGAACGCGATCCAGTTCCTTCAGGTGCTCCGGCCCCACCGCTCCGGCGGGAGCGAACCACTTCTTTGTCATGTCGTCCGGGATGATGCCCACCACGTTCTGTACTACCCAGTTGTCCCGGTAGAGAGAGTTGAGCAGGGCGTAGTTGTCCGTCATCCGGGTCAGCGGATACTCTGTGGCCTCCAGCGGCGACTGGGAGCCATAGCCCAGCCGGAACAGCGGGTTGGAAAATGCGTCTTGTACGCTCACCGCCTCGGTATTTGGTTGTGCGCCCCTGGGGCGGCTTTTATTGCGTCTGGACACTTACTCGAACCTCCAGTCCGGCAGTGAATTGATGTAATAGCGCAGGGCGTCCGGCCCGTGGTCCCGCTCCTTCAGGGGCTTCTCATCCCCCCGCTGGCCCGCCTTCTCGTCCCACAAATAGGTGCCCAGTTCGTCCAGCAGGCCGGCACAGGCTTCACTGACCAGAATTTTTCTGCGGTGAAACAGGCTTCCGGTCTTGCGTATACCGTCCAGCACCTCATTTTCCGCAGGGATGACATACACCCCCCGCCGCCTCAGTTCCTCGATAAACGAGGCCGCCGAGGGATCTACGATCACCGCGCACCATTCCCTGCCCAGAAAGTCCAGAAGGTCGTCGGCATACTCCTGGTCGGTCTTCTGCCGGCGCTCCTTCCGGCTGTCCCAGCGGTACTCCCTGTCCACCCGGATCACTCCATCGTGGTCATAGATGTCCAGAAACACCGTAGGGTTGGCGGTACCGTAGTCACAGGCCACGGTTCTCTGGGAAACCCATTCCAGATCCACCGGGCGTTCCTGCGTCCGGTAGACATTCTCTGTCTGGTCAAACATGTCGTAGATAAGCCCCTCCGACATGACCCACAGGCCCAGAATGTACCGCTGGTAGAACACCCCGGCATACATGCTCCGGTATCTGGCCCGGGTGGCCTCGTCCAGCGCCGGGTTGTCCTCCATGGTGAAGTGCAGATGGAGGGCCTTGTGCTCCTCCGCCTTTAGAATCCACTCCTGCCGGAACCAGTGCTGCGGCCCCTCCGGGTTGCAATTGAACCATAGCTTTGCCCCTGTCACGGAGCACCGAGCCATGGCCTGTTCCACAAAAGAGCGGGGCATCAGGGCCACCTCGTCCAGCAAAACCCCCGCCAGGGTGATACCCTGAATCAGCGTGTAGGAGCTCTCGTCCTTGCCGCCGAACAGGTAGAAGCGGTTCTCCCGCACCCCACGCCGGGCCGTAATTACATGGCCGGAGCGGCTGTAGGAAATGGTGAAGTTCTGCCGCAAATACTGCACCGCCAGAAGCGGCGTCACAATGTTGCGCTCCACCGCCCCTACCGACTTCCCACAGAGTGCAAACGCGCAGCCGTTGAAACGTCCCATTGCCCACAGGAAGAAGGACAACGACATGACTGAGGTTTTTCCCGACCGCACCGCGCCGTCACAGATAAGCGCATCATAGTCCCGGTATGGGAAACGCAGAATCTCCCTCTGCTTTTCAGAGAAGCCCATTTCCCATCTCCTCCTTCAGCGACGCGGTGATCGGATCGTCGTCCATGTCCTGCATACCGCCGGCGCCCGCCGCCCCCTGCTCTCCCAACAAGTCAAACAGCACCTTTGCCGCCTTCGCGTCGCCCTTGGCCGCCTTTAGGGTCAGGCCCGCAATCACCGCCATCTGGTTATCCACATCCTCCGGTTCTACGCCGTCACGGGCCAGCTTGTTCCATGCCCGCTTGTCCGCCACCGGGAGAGAGAGGTACAGGTCTGCCGCTTCTCTCAGGCTACGCTTTCGCCGCCGTGACGCGCCGGATGCACGACCGCCTTCACGCCCGAGTTCTCTAGCTTCGCTCTGGCTTCGCTGATCCATCGGTATAAGATTCTGTTCATTCGGCATGTCACCACCTCTCGGTCAATTCTTGGTGCCACCGCCCGCCTCGTGCGGCGAGGAGCGGCGTATGTGCGCCGTCCCGCTTAGATTGTCACACCAGTACTAATGCCGGTAGTTTTCAGCGGGATAGCGCTCGGTGGGAGTCATGGCACCGCCACCGCTTCCGCCTCCATGACAGGCGGGCGTCATGTCCCTTCTCCGGGGCCGTCAGACGCTCTAGGCTACCCGGTATAGTGTCTTTCCACCGTCATTCGCCGCCAGAGGGGTGCGGCCCCTCATGCCCCGAAATGTGGAGTGGTGTTCGACCGGCGGCATATTGCACACAGTAGGGGCAGCGGCTACACCGCCGCCACCCCATCCGTGTGAAGGAGGAAGGGGAATGAAAGAGAATGGGAGCGCAGGGGCACACGCTCCCACACTCCCATTTTCGCATACATATTTCTGTTCGCTCATAAAACCTTATGAATCCGCAATATTTTCTATGAGATTATAAAAGGTTACTCGTCTTCCGTCTTGCACAGTTCGTCTAGGGTGATGTGATAATATGCCGCCATCAACTTGAGCGCCGTCATTTTTGGTTCAACTTCCCCGCGCTCATATTTCCTGAGAGCATCCGGGCTCAATCCCATCAATTGTGATGTGACTGTCATGCTCCGCACTGGCCGCACGGACTCCCGTAGTCTCCTCAGCCTCTCCGGAAACTCGTTCAAGGGCTATCACTCCTCATGCTGTCCGCCCTCCCCGTCGTGGATGTTGCCTCCGTGTATGAGATTGGGCCAATTCTCCGGCTTCGCCTTGTCCTCCAGCGTCCAGTCGTTACACAACCCGTTCTCGTCTGCCAATACATAGCGCCCTTCGTCTTCCCAATAGGTCACAACGCCGAGGATACAGACACATTCGTTTCCGTCCTCGTCCTCGCCCCATTCGCCCAGCATATCGCCGGTAAAAATCTTGTGTACTTCGGATGACGGCCACGCTTCTCGCCGTATGTCGATGTTGGTGTACTGGCAGACCGTGGAGGGGGCAACCTCAAAGAAACCGCCGAGCATGATTCCTTTTGTGGGCGGGTCTGCCCTGGCCGATACCAGCCGCGGTAGAATGTACGCTCCGGGCATAAAGTCGGCATCTTCCGGGACATCCACAATGTTTCCCTCCACCCACTCGCCGTTATCCAGCCGTTGGGCCTTGAAAAGTATTTCTCTGGTCATTTGGCACCTCCGATTGTTGGTATATAATCCATACTGAACGGAACTTCCTCCATCATTGCTCCGCAAGGGCAGGTATACAGTTCGACCCGTTCATCTTCGGAAATATCGTCAGGAAAGTCTACGCTGAAAAAGAACCCGCAATCAGGGCATTTCAAGGAAATCATTGGGCACCTCCGATGATCTCGTCCAATGTGGCCCGCCTTATGCTCCTCAGCGTAGGAAACGTTTCATCAAGGTTATCAAGACTGCCCTTATAGTTGTCTTCGTCATCATACATGTAAAATGTCTGTCCCACTATATCAACGTATGCCAATGTTTTAACAACTGGATATAGCACTTTGATAGCCTTCGCCCTCTCCACCTCCTGCTCCGTCCAGCGGGGCTTGCGGGCGATGTTTTCTGGATGATTTATGAGATTGTTAAGACATTCCACAGTGGAGAATCCCCAGCAGTCATTTGATATTTCAATCTGGAATGTCCCATATTTATTGATACGAAATCGCCCTAACGTGTTCCCTCTAATTTCAAACTTTTCTTCTGGTTCAACCCCAAGCACCTCGCAAATTCTCGGCTTGTCCATGTTGGCCCCCCTCCTTGATTTTCAGGTACTTTTCGATGGCTTCGTTTAGGTCGGCCTCCTCGTCCATGCGAGCGCCGCAGTTGGGGCAGTACGTTAGCCTGTAAGGCTGGCTATACGCAATGTGGTTACAAGCAGAACACAAAAAATGATATGTTCCATAACTTTTCCCGCAAGAACAGTATGCATTATACTTTACGGGTTTCCACTTCCCATGCCGCACCGGGGCAACGTCGGCGGCGGGGAGCCCCTCAAAGTCCGAAACAACAGAGGCACATGATTCGTCTGCGAAAAGCCATAGCAGATTGATAGCATCCGCCTTCTCGATGTACTCCTTCATTCCTCCGCCTCCCACTGTTTCTTCATGTCTTCGTATAACTCTTCCATCTTTCGATTCCACCCCTTGAGCTTCCACAGGACAAGCAGGCCAAGCGCTATCCACTCAACAGCAGCTATGATCGTCAGAATATCAGCCATCCTGCTCCCTCCGTAGTGCGGCCTCGGCAGCGTTGCGGGTTAAATAGACCTCAATTTCTTTTGTTCTGGCGTGCCGTTTCTGGCAGATATCGCAATAAAAGCTATCCACGATGTACGCTTTTATTTTTCCGTCTTTGTCCGTCTGGGCCAGTTCGCGGAGGCGTTCAGGTGTTATACCAAGGGCTTGTCCGGCCAGCTTTAAAACAGCATCCTCATTAACTGCCCGCTTTAGGTCCTCCGGCTCCAGACCAGTGTCCTCGTAGGCGGCGAAGCGGTCAACAGCTTTTCTGGAATACTCGGTATCGCCGATACGCAAACGCCACTTGCCGCCGTCAAAGTATGTCAGCCGTTCCATGCTCACCCCTCCTCCGGGCCGCGCCATTTCCAGTTACATTTATTGTTATCGCGGCAAGTTTTGCACCTATCGTCCATCTTCCCATCTGAAAGATATTGCTTTCCGCTCCATGCGCACTTCGCACAGAAGCCACGCCAAGATTCAATAGCTGCATCCCTTTCCCGCTTCACCTGCTCCAGCTCGGCCCGCAGCTCCTTGTTTTCGGCTTGGAGCGTGGAGAGGGTGCTCCGTACTTTCTCCACCACGGTTCTCATGTTCTGCATTGTGTGGTCGTCCCAGCTGGTTATCCAGCGCAGGAACCGCTTCTCTCTCTCCGTCAACTCTACACCCCGTAAAATGTCCTCAAATTCCGCTGGGATTTTCATTATTTTTTCCCCTTTCCGGCGGCCCATCAAAGGCCGTCCAGTATTGGCCGTACAGATCTAGGCTAAACGGCTTGATGTGCTTGCAGTAGAGGTATCCATCCCTGCACCCCTCTGCAATCTCCAGGCCGCCCCATTGGAGCTGGGCTATCCCTGCTCCCTCAATGTAGATTGCGGTCTCCTGGGTGATGGATTCCAGCTCTGCGCGGGTGTATTGCTGTCTCATGGCGATACCTCCGGCGGGCGGCGTACTATATGCCACACGCTTCCCTTTTTCGTAAAATGCAGATACTTATATTCCCGTTCCCCACGCTCTATCCGAGCTGCGGGTTTGCCGCATTTTTGGCAAAATATGCTGTAATTTAATCCGGCGGTCTGCATCCCGCCTTTTCCACTGCCGCTCATGCCTCTCCCTCCGGCGGGCGGCGGTAGGCGAGCCATGTTTGGCCGTATAGTTCTCTATTTCCATAATCGTACTGGTCAAACGCCGACACAAACAAAGCCTTAATATCGTCAACGGTATGCACTAACACCCAGCAACTTTCCCCATCTTCCAGCTCGACGATATATACAGGCTTTTCCACCATATTGCCCAGCTCATTCCATGTCAGCGGCTCGTTCGGCGGTTCGTTAGGGACATTATTGCCCTCACCAGGCGGTGCGGGGAGTGGCATCCAGTGGGTGATTCCAGCGCCGTCATAGATTCTATCCCAATGATATTTCCATCGTTCTATCATTTTCCCTCTAACCTGTGCACGCTCCCAAATCATCGGTGCTACATGGCCATTTTTATCGCAAGAAATAACCATTTTGCTGCACCAATCCTTCTCTGGCAGTTCCGGAAGCCTTTCCTCCACGCTCACCCACTCGTTCGGCGGGGTGAGGGTGGGCATATTAGAGATCGCCTGCAAAAGCGCACCCCGTTCAACAGCGGTTAAATCTGTTTTCTTGATATACTCCTTTAGCGCATCCGAATCAATCGCCCTTGCCATCTCTCAGCGCCTCCAATCTCTCCATCACCATGTCCACGGCCTTGTCCGTATAAAGGCACCCACAATTTCGGCAGAAGTTTCCACTGCCAATATTCTCAAAGCCGCATTCTGGGCACTTATACGTTGGTGCGTATAACTCGTCATACTCTCCCTCAACGGGCTCTTTTTTCATCTTCTCCACCTGCTCCCGGCTGACGGGGCGGAGGGCGGCAATTGCCATCTTAGCGGCTTCAACCTCAGTCGGCTTATATGTCCAGTATTCGATTATGTTTTGCAATGACTTGATCGCTTCTTCCCGCGTCATGGCTGGGCCTCCTCCCCGTTGCCGAGGGACAGCTTACCACCCTGGTAGAGTTGATAGAGCGTCCTGCCTCGTCCATCGGTCAGATAGGGCAGGAATACCTCGTCAATCTGCACCTGCCCGGCCTCAACAATCGCCATCTGGGCCATAATCCAGTTCTGGACGTTGCGCCAAGCGGTTCGTTCTGCCTGCCCCGGCGCCGCCTTGACCTTTTGCCGGGCAAATACCGCCCGAACACCGTCCACATTGGCCGGGAGAAGAAACCCCCGCAGGCCTTCCGGCGTTTGAATGCCAAATGTTACGCCGGTCGGGTTCCCGGCTCCGTCATAGTCCACCATGACCTTCCGCGCCCCGTGGCTGGCAAGCGCACCCTGTATTTCTCCCAGGCTTTTGTAAACATCTATTGTGGTCGTATAGTTCTTAATCGCCATTTCCCATGCCCTCCAGCATCTCCATCTCCTTCGCGCTCAGAATCGGCGCGCGGGTGTTCCAGGCGGTAATTGCCTCATCTTTGTGGGCGTTGTAGTAGTCGTTGTCAAAACTCACCACAGCCCCGCACTTTCTGCACCTGAAAAAATTCAGGCCACCAAAACCAATTACTCTCCGCACTTCTCCCTTACAGAATGGACACGGCAGCAGCACCCCCGCATCCGTCAGCCGCTTGGCCGCCTCTTTATTGCCTAGAAGGGCTAATTTGATATCATCCATGTATAATTCCCCTCTCTATGTCCGCTATGGCC
>OOCT01000236.1_pt1 | contig 65650 bp, 48 predicted proteins | sample 1671851 | NCBI WGS metagenome assembly OOCT01 (sample SAMN06348199, study PRJEB24527) | human gut metagenome | biome: human gut; feature: ankylosing spondylitis patient; material: feces | host: Homo sapiens | place: China | collected 2015-10
CCTGCGCCGATGGTACTGCAATGCAATGCGGGAGAGTAGGAGGCCGCCTTTTTTTCAGAGTTGAGTCCCTGACGTCATGATGATGTCAGGGACTCTTTTTTTGTTTGGTTCCTTGAGTATAGGACTTATGAGACTAATAAGACTAATGGAACTTATGGGACGGATTGGAATGATAAGTAAAGGAATCCGTTATTTTAAATGAGATGATAAGAGGGATATGGGAGAGGCAAAATAATTGAAATTATCCAGATGATAATCCTTATTATAGTTCAGTGATTGTTTGTCTGGTGAAATATCATTAAATAGAACTTTACAGAATTGAATATACTCTAGAAAATGTATTGAAATCTTACAATAAGTGATTCATTATATTAGTGCGTGACCATAATGATTATATGGTAAAATTAGCCGTATTAGTTAAATAAATACTTATTAAGTATAATTAGTTTTAAATAATTATTAATAAAATTCATAAAACATTCAATATTAAGAAATAATTTATATCTTTGAAAAAATAACATTTAAAATTAAACATATTAGGATTCCTGCAGCGATATAATACGATACATAAAAACTATATTGTAGTATAATCTGCAATCTTTTTTCAATTTTATAATAAAAAATAGTAGAACTATGAAAAACAAAACATTTAAACTAATGCTGCTTATGGTTGCAGCAATGTTGCTTTTTTCTTGTGAAAAATACAATGAAGACGCTGATTTTGGTGTAAAAGAGGCCAATAGCACATTGATTATCAGAACTAGAGTTATGGCTGTGAGTGAGACTGATGAAAGCAAAATAAGCTATCCTGTGAACATTTATGTATTTAGTGGGGATGTTTGTATTGAAACAGCCAAGATTGAATCAGAAGAAACTCCTATATCATTAAGGCTTCCTGAAGGAAGCTATGATGTATATGCCATAGCAGGAGCTGATGCTGAAACATACAATTTGCCAACAAAGGAAAACGCAGCTAAAGAATATTTGATTAAGTTGAATGATGGAAAAACGCACTCAGATCTTATGGCAGCAAAAAACAATGTCACTTTGGCATATGGAGAAGAAAATACACTAACGTTGTCGCTTGAAAGGAAAGTTATGCTGATTGAGAATGTTAGTATAAAGAATGTGCCTTCAAATGTAATTGCTGTAAATGTTACAATTAGTCCGCTTTATGAAAATCTTCTACTAAACGGTAATTATGAAGGTACTGACGGCTCTCAGACAATAGATCTTATAAAAGGAAGTGACGGAAACACATGGGAAAACAATTATAATGCGTATCTTCTTGAAGCTAGCGGACAGGCAACAATTAAGGTTTCATTAAAGACCGAGAAGAACACTAAGAGCTATTCATATACGAGTACAGATGAGTTGAAGGCTAACTACAAAATTAATATAACAGGAACTTACAATGAAAACGGAATAACACTTAATGGGACTATAACCGGAGCAACGTGGCAAGGGGTTAAAAACATAAACTTCAATTTTGATGAAACAGGGAGTTCCACAGGAGAAAATACCGGTTCGGAAACAGAAGAAGGAAAGGATGAAGAAGACACAGGGGAAACGACAACAGGAAATGCTCCTGAAGTTGGTACATTGTATAAGAATTGTTATGTGTTAAAATCAGAAAATGTTGGAAATGGTACAAAAGTAACATTGATGTCTACAACATTTGAACAAGGACTTATATTTACTGATAACGATCAATCTTCAATAAATGAAGCTATAAATGTGAAACTAAAAGATATGGCAGCAGCTTCTGATGGCCTTGAATCATTTAGAATACCAACTTTGGAAGATCTCAAGTATGTAAAAAATAACCTGGAAGCAATTAATGCCAATCTTGAAAAATTAGGTAAGACGTTGTTTTTTACAGGTACAGGTACATTGTATTCATATTATTTTCTTGATAATGATGGAAGTATAAAAGCATATTGGCCATCGCGTGACGAGCCTGATTCACAGATTCCGTGTATTAGTACAGATATTAAGAGTAAAAGAAACTCTATTATACTTCGTGGCTTTACAACAATAACATTCATAGAATAAAGTTCCAATAGCAATATATCTAATTTTGTTTACTAGTATAAATAATTTTGTATAAATAGAAATACGGGATTCAAGTTTGAGTCTCGTATTTTTTTGACACTGTCCAAAATTTTGTGTAAATGTAAACTAGATTTAACTGTAAGTTTCTTCTTACATCTAGATTCCGTTTACAAAAAATTGTAGTATAGATTATTTGCTTATTTCCAGCGGGAATTGGAAGAAAACAGTCTGATACAAGAGCTTCTGTTCAGATGTACCACACAGATTTCTTTGGGGGATGACTGAGGAAATATGGTACGGATGGTATCCGTAAATCCATTCAGATTGTTGGTACAGGTAATCAGTATATCCTGTACTCCACGGGCTTTTAAATCGGTCCGGACGCCGATTTGCTGACCCACATGCCAAGAACTTCCTTCAGGCCGTTTGTTTCAGACCGACACAAAGATAAACGGTCTTGTTTATAATCTTGCCGTTATCTCGTACCTTGAAGACGATACAGTCCATCCACACTATCAGACAAACAGGATCAAGTGGACGGTTTTACCAGTCCTTGGCGGCCTGGTTTACTTTGTTTATAATGATGGAAATGGCTGATGTGGAGAGCTCTATTTCATAAATCTCATGCATCTCTTCCTCTATGTCAGAAACACTCATTCCTTTGGCATATAGGGATATAACAAGCTTTTCTATAGAAAGTCCACGGCTTTCATGTTTGGGCACAGCTATCGGCTCAAACTGGCCATTACGGTCACGCGGAATGGAGATGACTGCTTTCCCGTGTTCAGTCTGGATCCGCTTCGGATAGCTGCCGTTGCGTGAATTGCCACTGTTATTACCGGCCACGGAATTCTTTTCATACCCCAAATGGGCATCCATTTCACCTTCAAGCATCTTTTCCAATACCTGGGCATGCAATAGCTTCAGGAATTTGCTTACATCGGATTCTGTCTTGAATCGGCTAAGGAATTCCTTGCTTAACATTTCATCGGGCACTATTTGATTCTTTTCTCGCATAATATTATTCTTTGGGTGAAATATATAAAATTAAAAAATACAGAACTCTATTTTGAATCCTGTATTTACATTTACACAAAATATTTTATAGTGCCTATGGGATTAAATCTTGAGGTCTTTAATAAATTTTATTTAACAATTTATGTTATTAATTACAAACCTGTTACAAGGACTGTATTAATAGACTGTTATAACGTATAATATTGATTATTGGTCATGCAGTATACGCCGCTCAATTTATTTTATACATGAGGTGATTTCACTTGGAGTTTCTACTAACGTTTGCGCTCCATTTCTTATCAGAAAATCTTTATCCCTGAATCCCCATAATACACTTATGCATGGCATGCAGCTATTACGTGCAGTTTGGATATCAACCTCACTGTCGCCTATATATACAGCATTATCGCGTTCCGCCTCAAGAAGTTTCAAGGCTTCATTAACTGTGTCTGGTGCAGGTTTCTTTCTTATTTTATCGCTTTCGCCTATTGCAACTTTTATATAATCACCGAAAAAGTACCGGCATAGTTCTTCTGTTGCTTTACAGTACTTGTTGCTCACTACGGCAATTTTTTTGCCATGCTGTTTTAGTATTGCCAACATGTCTATTATGCCGTCGTATGGCCTTGTTGTATCGGCGTTGTGTTTCAGATAATATTCAATAAATGTATTATAAATATCTTCATAATGTTTGTTGTCTTTTCCTCCTGGTATAGCACGTTCAATAAGTTTTTTTATGCCATTGCCAACCATCATCCTTACTTCTTCTTCTGTATGTTCTGGCAAACTAAATGCACGCATTGCATAATTGGTACTTGCGGTAAGGTCATCAAGTGTATACAACAAAGTTCCGTCCAAATCAAAAATGTATGTGTCAAACTCTTTCATCTTTATACCTCCATCGTCTTTTATCACTAAATACTTTTTTGTTGAAGATTTTATGCAAAAGTACATATAAAAAGTATAATACAATGATATTCGGTCATCATTTTTGCTACTATTTTACTTATTAATAGTTTATAATAAACTATTGTTTTGTTCTGTCTGTTTATTTTTAACTTAAAAATAGTTAGGGCGTTTATTATTTATGAGTGTGGCTTTTGTCGTAAAATAGTTTCAACACAATAATTTATCCATAAATTATTTATTATGTTGCCATGTCTTATCATTTAAATGAGATAGGGTATTGATGACGCTTATCATATTATGTTTTTCATAGCATACAGTTTCATCATATATGGTAAAAAAATAAACCTGCTCCCTATATTTGTCAATATTTTCAGGGAACAGGTTTTCGTATTTATGTACTTTATTTAAAACAGACTAAATATTAATCTATTTAATTCTAATCTTACTTACATTTATGCTATTTTCTGATATCTGTTTTATTACGTAGATACCAGTTGGCAGATTTTCTTTCACTTTCTCTGCTGTCGTCATTTTATGTTTTGCTATCTTTCTTCCGTTAAGATCGTATACCTCGATGTCGCATTGTTCCACACTGATACCATCTATGCAACCTGCTACAGTATTATTTACAGATATTGGCACGTATATATCGGCTGCACCTCGTGAAGATAACTTCACATAAGCTTCATGAACACCTATTTCGTCAGAATTGAACGACACCATAAATGAGCCGCCTGTTACAGGTAATTGAGTTGTTGACAATTTAAATTTACTCTTATTGGGGCCTCCCAAAGACAGCTTGATTGGCTCTGCAAGGTTGTTACCCGTTACAGTTATTTCATCTGATACTGCATCTTTTCCAGCCGTTGCAGTGAATGCAAGCTGTGTGAGCGAAGGCCTGATAACAGCTAGGTCTGTACGGCCGTAACTTACATCGTCAATATAATATGTTGCAGAGTTTGTACGTCCGCGTGTGCTCTTGAATCTGAATCCCATAAAGAACACGTCAGCGATGTTTTGTCCGGTCAGGTCTATATGATATTCCTGCCATTCTCCGCTTTGGTCTTCAGTATTCGGCATAGCGAATCCCTCAACTGGTGCCACAAACATATCACCTTCAGCCAGGTCAATATAGCATAACTCCAGCAGGTCTGTCTGGTTGTCCGCCAGATAGTCGCCTCTCACTCTGAACGTAAACATCTTCGATTCTGAATTCTTAAAGTCGAGTGGTGGAGTTACGAGCATCATCTCGCAAGTAGTCTCTTTGCCTTCGGCAACATTGCTGTCGTAAGGAGTAACTTTTGCAACCTTTTCACCCGCAGACTCATCTTCATCAGGCAGTTCATATCCCCACCATGCACGTTTACCAACCATTGCAAGGTTTTTCCATCCTTCTATGCTAAGAGGCTTGTTCTTTGTTACATTGTCAAAATGTTCATTTATGAGTTTCATCGGTGATGAAGCGTCGAGCGGCAACTCGTCGCCTTCCTTTTCAGGTTCCGGCTCAGTGCTTTCACCTGCCTTACCGTTTATCTTCACTCTCAATGTGTCCAGTCCGAGTCCGTATATCTCAATCTCGTTTTCATATTCTCCGGCTTCTTTCGGAGCAAACGTAACTTTCACATTTGCTGTAGCGTCTTTCATTAGCATTGTCGTGTTTAACAGGAACGAGCCTGATTCTTTCAGTTTCATGTATGCATAGTCTGGCAGATTGGCTGTCGTTATGCTTATTGTCTGCTCCTGTCTTTCGCCGACCTTGGCTTCAAACTTAGGCAATGTTTCAGGACTTACTATTACTGTCGGCGGATTCTGCTCGTCTATAGCATAGGCTGACAGAGTAATGCTTTGTGACAGTAACGGCATTTCTGGACAGTCTATAAACAGGCGTCCTTCATGTTTTCCTATTGCTGTGGGCTTATATGTTATCACGATGTCGGTCTCGTTTGTTCCTGCGGGTACTGATGTTGCCGAAAGTTCAAACATATCGCGGTTTTTGCCGATAATCTCAAGATTGGTTGCTGCCGGCATGTTTACGGCACTTATATGCACTGTTCCAAATTCTGACGACTTACCAACCAGTCCTGCTGCCATTTCAAATTTTGAAGGGGTAACAGTCAACGAAGGTTCTGACGCTACTGCCGACTTTATGTCTTCAGCCTTGCGCGGCGCAACAATTACAGCACTTGCTGATGTCGACAGTCCTGTTATATGTACTGTTTCTGTCGGTATTGCTTTTCCTATTAGGGTTGTACCTTTAAACAGTCTTAGTTTACCTTCTCCTGTTGCGTCTGTTATTGTGGGTTGAGACATGCTTTCGGTAAATGTGGCACCTTCAGAAATGTCTTTAAATTGTGCATCTGCAACTCTCACTAATCTGTTTGTATAATCAGTCGGTGCAGCCTTAAGGTCTGCCAACGTTACCGTTACAGGCTCAACAGTGTTGTTCTCTGAAACAAGTGTACCGAGTGATGCTGTCAACGGAATAAACGAGTTTACACCGAACGAACTGGTTATCATTCCTATAAATCCTGTAACCATGTCGCCTTCCTTATACGTCTCGGTCATCATGTCGTAGTCGTTCTTCACCTGCAGTCCGCCTGTCTCGTCCTGAAGGTAATAAACGGGACTTGCCTGACTCTTGTCTACAAACGTTACAACAGCCTTGCCTTTATATCGGTAGGTGAGATATGCTTCACCGTCTTCTGCTGCAAACTCTTTTAGGGTGGCAATGTCTTTCACAGCGATGGTGCTCCATGTCGCTCCGAGTGTTGCGTCTGTAGCTCCTTCACTGACAAATGTTATTGTTGTCTTGCCGTTCTCGCTTGTCGGTGTCAGCGTAAATTCTACATCCACACCTTCTATTGCCATTGCATCTGCTGCAGATATAGTTGTAACTGACGGCTTTAATTCATCGTTGTCTACAGTTATTGTTATGTCGTCCGTCAGGTTTACGCCTTTCACGTTTACTGTCTTGGTCTTTATGTCACCACTATACAACGTACCAAAATCCAAACCTCTTTCGCTCAAAGTTATTACCGGAGTGTCTTCTCCTGGTCCGGCACTTTCTGTAAAGAGTTCTGCATAGCTGTCAGCTACACGCAACGATCCTACAAGTAAAGTAGGTGCTGTTGCGCTGTAGTTTGTTCCCTGGCGCAGTTCAAGTCCTTGCAGTCCCCATGTAGATATGCCGCTGCCTGATGACGACGGGTCAAACACGGCATCAGCAGCACTTGGTTCTTCTGTATAGCTTGCTGGATTAACATACAGCGTAACACCGTCATAACGCTCACCGGCTGCGCCAATCTCATATTTAACAACAACGAGATAAGTTTCACCTATATTGAAACTTCTGTTTGCATAAACGGCTTTTGTACTTCCGCGTTCAACACCTAGCTTATAGTGTCCTTTATCGTCACCGGCATTAACATACAGTCGGCCTAATTCTGTAGGACTTGTTCCGTCTTTAACAACGCTGCTGAATGTACGTGCCAGCAATGTCATCACATAAACGGGACCGGTTGGTGCTTCAGAAACATTAATGAGGGCAGAATAATATATTGTGCCGTTCTTTATTCCTTCTTCACTGGGATCAAATCTCACCAGCAAATCCTCACCTGATGAAGCAGAGCCGAGTTTTACTGATTTACCTTTTACTCCTCCCGGATATCCGGCATAGTCGAGTGCCTGATCCACTACCTGTATAGGCTCGTTTGGATTTGAACCATACTTACCCCAACCGCCTTGACCATACAGGCCGCCTGTGGGATAATCAAAATTCTCTTGCCATTTTATCTGTGCCCCGACATCTACAGGAACACATAACATGGCCATCAATAGCATGAGCATACATGCAAGCATTTTGTTTGTTTTTCTCATGTTTTTCTTTGGTTGTGGTTAATGAAATTATATTTAAGTTCTCAGAAAAGGCGTTAAAATGCAAATATAGCATATTTTTGATACGATTCCAAATATTTTGTATATAAAATGAATAATATATCATTACATGTTAAAGAAATTAGCCTCGATTTATTCTTATATCCAATAACTTAAATCATTAACAATATCAACTTAATTAAAAAAATAAGAGCTAATAATATGACTATATCTTGATAAGATGCTAAAGTATAATAGCTTAAAAACAATTGGCTATTTTTTATTTTTTCGAGTTTTTACAGTACTTTTGTACAAAGTATAATTACTTATGCGATATTTATCTAAATCGTTTGAATGTATAAATTCAATGATATGAAAAAATATTATTATATAGTTATTGTGATTTTTTTATGTAGCATTATCATTAGGTTGTCAATGCTTAATAATATTGCATACATTAAAGATAAAAAGCACAAAGATTCAATAGAATTATTAAGAGATAGTTTAGTGTTTAGAGAACCTATTTTTCAAGATTCTTTACTACAGAAAATAGAAATATTAGATTCTATTAATTTAGATAATAAGTCTAATGACTCTATAGTAAAAGTATATTTACAGCAGATTAATAATGATTCAAAATCTATTTTAGATATTCATAAGCAAATCTTTTTAAAAAACAAATAATTTCTATGTTTGATTTCGTTAATTCCACATATAGTGGAATATTATCCATTGTTTCAACTCTTTTCGGTTTATCATATCCATTAGTAATAGGATGTATAGAAAAGATAGATGATAAATTTAGTTCTAGTAAATTGTCAGAACGATTTATGAGTGAGTTCTCATTCAGATTTTTCAAAATTGTTTTGGTTGTCAATCTTGTGATTGCTGTGTTATTTCCTTTTCTAATGGATGGGTATGCGCATTCCAGAATAATCATGGGAATACAGTGTATAGGTGTGATAATATTACTTTCGTCAGCTTTGTTTCTATTTTCAAAGATTATATGCTATTACAACATAGCAGACATACGTACAGCAATCATTAATGATTATAAAAATTCCGCAAATAAAAATAAGAAAGAAAAAGAATCTAAATATTTTACACAATGGGTAGATTTATCTTGTGAACTTTTGAAATCAGCTGATAGTAAGATTGTACATAGCGTATATGATTTCTTATATGATTATTTAATAAGAGTATACAAAGGAAATAAAGATAAGGAACTTGTTTTTGATCAGTATTTTTATGAAGGTATATCTCGCATAAATGAGTTCTTGAGCAAAGGAGAATACAAGCCTATATCTGTGAATAATGGAAATTTCATTTTGACTTCCTTGATTTGGGAAGATTCTATAATTTCAGAAACCACTTATAGATATTTATGGAGGAATCTTCGAATACAGATTTTCTATAATAAAGATGAGTGGGTCATGGAGTATTGGAAAATGGCCTCGCAGAAAATAAATTATTACATGAAACCTATATATCAATATGATTATGACGAGAATGGTAAGTCATATACTAACTATCAGATTGAAAAAAATAAAAAACAACGTGAAAATTTTATAGAATTTCATATAATGTTGTGTTCAATGCTCATTCAACAGAAAAAATACAGTTTGTTGGAACTAATGCTTTCGTTTACACAGTCTGAGCCACCATCTTATCCATTGGTACCTTCAACTTTCAGTGACATAATAGATGCCTTTAACAGGATAAATCGTAATAGCCATACTAATCCTTTCTATTATGAGTCTATGTATCAAATGCCAAACATGCATGGTATTACCGAAGGTAAAATTGTAGGTGCTGCAAACTGCTATCTCACACTATTAGCTTATCGTATTTATGTTATACGCTGGAATTATGGATACGAGTCTGTATTAAATACAGGAGCATTACCTAATAATTTGTCTGATTTAGCCACTTTGAATGAAAATCTTGATATTTTAAAAAGATGGATAGACAGAATAAAAGATGATAATACATTACTCAAAATTGTAAATATTAGTTCATTTGAAAATGAATTCGAAGAAAAGGCCAAGTCTTATAATAAAGTTGTTCTGAAGAAACCTGATGAATTAGTTTCTGACATGCAGAAAGATATTTCAAACAAAATGGAGAAATTAAGAACAGACCATCATTTAGATGCGGATAAAGTTAAATCTGAAGAAGATACATTAACTGATATTATTATAAAGGCAATGGCACCTTATGGTGATTTACTTGAGAGAAGATTTACACAGGATAAATTTTATAATCTTAATTCTTCAGTGACTATGCCATTTCCTAATACAGCATTTTTAGAAAAAGCTGATGTGAGCTATGCTAATATAGCAGATTGTATGTCATCATATATGCTACACAACTTTCAACATCTGTTTGCAAGTTCTTTTTTTACAAAACATAATGTTACGGACTACAAACTTTCATCTGAAGATATATTTAGGGCTTTTGATAAACTTAATTTAAATAAAAGTCATTATATAATTGCTTTTGGAGTATATTTCGACTACTATCTTGGTTTAGTACAAGAATTAAAGAAAGAAGAAAGCCATAAATATTCATATAAAGGTATTAATATTCTTTCGTTGAATTGTGATTCTGAATTCTTCACTCAAATGATTTATGTTATGAGGTATGATGATCGTCCATTTTTAGATTTTTATGAACCATCACTTGAGGATCAGAATAAAATGTATTTGGAGAATAAAAATAAATTATATGGTTTATGGATGTCTATAGAAAAAATCTCCGATCATCCAGAATTGCTTAATGAAGCCCAAAAAGAAAAACTTGGTGATAAAGCAAATCAAAATTCACTATTTACAGTAATATGGGGTCCAAGGTTATACTTTAAAGAACATAAATATCCAATGATCAGTATTAAAGTAAAATATCGTTTAACTAATGAAGGCACTTATGATAAAGTGGATATAGTAAAGCCTTTCCCAGTTGGGAATTTAAATAATAAATAGAGTATCTACAATAATACCCGAATCAATGTATAAACGTGGATCCGTCTAATATAAATTTCATATGTCTTTTATCAATATTCAAAGATTAGCCATTTGGTGAAATTTTGGAATAATAAAGGGCATAATTTATTTGGTACCAAAGATACAGAGCAAGTAAATTCTTTTATTTTGCCATATTAAAATTTTATAAAAAATGTTCTTTTCATCAACAATTCAACTCATAAAGAATTTTTTTTCTAAAACCAAAATGATATTAGTTAAAAGTTCATTACCTTTGTAATTGCATAACAACAATTGTATGTATTAATGTAACACAAAGATTTGAACCGATTGAAAATAGTTTTGGCAGAAAAAACGCACAAACAAGTGGCTGGTAGAACATTTATAGGAAGAACTCTGCCACTCTTTCAAAAGGTATACAAACAGTGCGCAACCGACATTGGAAATTCTACTTCAAATAGAAAAATGTTTAGATGTAGACATTAATGAATTGGTGCGACAATAAAAAATATGATTGAAAGGTTGTATGATAAACAAGAACAATAGCCAATATTCAGCAACTATAACAGGTTGCGCTTTTCTTTATAACGAGTTCATGCGTATTCTTCCATTGCTTATGGATGAAAATGCGACGGAACTTCTTAAAGACGAAGTGCAGAACAATCACATTCTGCAAGTAAATTCACAAAAGGCGCGACAAACTTTCCTTACAGAATTTAAACGTAGGTATTATGCTGTCCCTACTTCGTTTTGGACGGAATTTATCACTATGACAGAATCAGCCCAACGGGCAGGATTGTTATATGCTATATTAAAAGCATATAAATTGGTTTTCGACTTCCACTTTAACGTCACGGTCAAGCGGTGGAACTCCGTTGACCAGACCCTTCATAAGAATGACATCATGATGGAGTTCAGTGAACTGTCATCACGGGATGCGTTTGTGGATAGTTGGACAGAAAAGACCAAAGACAAATGTGCAAGCCAATATCTGACCATCTTGCGCCAAGCTGGACTATTACAGGAAAAAACCGATGAGCTTCAGCCACTTCATCTTGAAGCTGCTGACTTTGAATATTATGTGCGCAGCGGTGAAGACTGGTTCCTGGAAGCCTGCTTGCTTTACCCCTACGAAGTGAATAACATAAAAACACAGTTGTCATGAGCAGTATGTCTATACAGGAACTGTACAACCATCTCAACAGCCCTGAGTTTCAGAATGTGAATAATGGAAACATCTTCTACAATTACTATATATACCAATATCCTGCCAATAAAGAATATGAGATGCGACGACAATTAGTCGTATTCAAGCAAAACCTGGAACGTCCTACCAGTTTTGTCAATGCTATGTTATTGGATTTGTTTCAAGTGTTTTGCGATTATCTTAAAGCCGAAAAGTTCGGTTCTGAGTCTTTGTTCGATGTAACGTTGGAAGATGATCGGACACAGCCTGACATGGTTACAACAGAATTGACCAACGAAGCCAATTCAGATAATTTCATCAGTTATGTACATGACCGTATCGAGGAATATCTCCGGATAAACGACGGTCTGAACAAACCTTATATTTTTGTTCACGGTATAGGAAAAATGTTTCCATATCTGCGGACTAATGTATTTCTCACCCGATACGAGAAGTATAACGATACATCGCTATATAAAATCATCCTTTTCTATCCAGGACATCAGGAAGGCAATTCCTTCTCGTTGTTCGACATTCTGGATGATACACATACTTATCGTGCAACCTTATTAGTCAACAAATAAATTCTGATAGATATGAAATTCAAAGAACTATATGAAAGAGGACTTGACAGAAAGGTAAATCCTGCCGTCTCTGCATCCGATTTGAGTGAAGATACCATACACACTGAAATCGATGAATATGTGTTTACACAAGAGATTATTGTCAATCTATATAAAATACTGACCAACATTAGACTGAATCAAGGTAGTCATGTCGGCATTTGGATTAATGGGTACTACGGTTCAGGTAAATCTCATTTTTTAAAGTACACAAGCTATTGCCTGTCAGGCACATATAGCAAGAAAGCTTTTGACCGGTTGATTGAAGCTGCGCAAGCAATGCTGCTCAGTGATAAAGATACGTCGGCTCTCGAAACAGCAGGTGTATCACTTTCCGATTTGCATGACCTTCAGAATTGGTATGTAAACAAAGCCGAAGTCGAGATGGTGATGTTCAACATTGGCGATGTACACGATGCCAATGTTGAACATGCCAATACGTTTACCTCAATCTTTTGGAATCAGTTTAATGCCAAACGGGGTTATAATTCTTTTAACCTTCCTATGGCACAGTATCTGGAAAAAGCATTGGATGATGATGGGAAGTTTGAAGAATTCAAAGAATATGTAAAAAGTAAAGGCTATGATTGGGAACGCAATATTTCACGCTTCGCTGCCAGCAGATTGGATTTGGCACTACAAATGGCTAAGGAGGTAGATCCGGCTCTCGCCATTGATGTGATTCGTGAACGTATAAAAAACAACGACATCAATATTTCTGTAGAAGCCTTTGCCAACGAAATGAAAGAATATATCGACCGTAAGGCTAATCGTAATCTCCGCGTTCTGTTCTTTGTAGATGAGGTTAGTCAGTTCATCGGTGAACATCGCGACCTGTTGCTCCAGCTCCAGTCACTTGTGAAACGTCTTGATGAAGTATGTGAATCGCAGGTTTGGATTTCATGCACAGCCCAGCAGACATTGGAAGATGTTGTTAAAAATGTTGGTGGCAGCGATACCAATCCTGAAGATGAAGTTGGTAAAATTTTGGGACGGTTTGAAGTCAGGGCCTCTTTGCAGGGAACAAGTCCGGAATATATTACGCAGAAACGTATTTTGGAAAAGAAAGGTGATGTGGAAATACAGCTATGCGACTTGTATGAGAAGAACAAAGCCATGCTTGATGCCCAATTCATCTTGCCCAGCACCTACCAATCATATAAAAACAAGGAAGATTTCGCAGCATTCTATCCTTTTGTGCCTTATCAGTTTCAGTTGGTAATGAAGGTTCTCGATTCCTTTGTCAATATGAATTATGTAGATAAGCAGGTGAAAGGAAATGAGCGTTCGCTGCTTAACATCACTTTCTCCATAGCCAAAGAGACCGCAGAATGTGAGGTAGGCGAATTTATTCCCTTTGACCGCTTCTTCGGTGCCATGTTCCAAGGCTCCATGCAACATCTTGGACAACGGGCCATGTCGAACGCACGCCAGGCATTAGACTTGATAGACGATGAAAAGAAACAGGCTTTTTACCGTCGTGTGGTATATGTGCTATTTATGGTCTGCAATCTTTCAGACAGCGATAAGCAAGGCTTTTCAGCAACTATCGACAACATCGTTACATTGCTGATGACTAAAATGGACGCCAACAAGGCAGCCATTAAAGCCGAGGTCTCGAAGGTGCTTTCGTTCCTTATAGACAAGTCTGTAATACGCAAGGTCAAGACTGATAATGGTACTGAGATTTATGAGTTTTACACTGAAGAAGAAGCAAAGGTAGCTCAGATCATCAAAAACCAGAGAGTAGACAGCAACACCTATACTGAAGAACTTTGGAAAATCATTTATGAGCACTTCGGTTTTTCCACATCTACCAGTAAGGAAACCTTTGCCACCCGTTCTTTTAACGTGGGAGGTAATGTTGACGGCAGGAATGTTCTGTCTAATAATCCGGATGTCGTGGTGGATTTCCTGACCACCGCAAGTACGGACTCACCCGAACAGTTCGCTTTTAACAATCAACCTAATCATCTGGTGTTCTTTCTCTATCCTCTCTTTAAGGACAATCAGGAACTGCGTCAGAACTTTTTGGATTATTGTCGAGTACAACTTTTTGTACAAGAGCCGGCAATCAGCGAGGAACGCCAGCGCACCAAACATCTGTTCCAAGAGCGTGCCAAGGAAATGCACAAGAAAGACATCAAGCCTAAATTCCGGGATATGCTTGACTGCTGTCCCGTAATTTCCGGTCAGGACATAATACCTCAATCCGCATTGGGAACGGCTAAAAACAAGGAACGCTACAAGACGACCATGCAGCGGCATTTGCAAAACTTATATAGTTTTGCTCCATTAGTAAACGGACCGGAGTTTCCTAAAACTACAAACGAGCTTTCTCAGAAAATTCTTCGTCCTATTGAACCTACAATAACAGAAATGCCCTTATCCATACCGGAAAAGAAAGTAAAAGACTATCTCGACCGTTCGCCCCATGATGTTACTGTGGCCGATGTAGTACGCCATTTTGCCAAAGTTCCTTATGGGTGGGCAGACAGTTGCAGTATTTATGTAGTAAATGAGCTGGTGCGTCGCCACCTCTATGCGTTTAACTATAATAATAATCCCAATGTGAGCCGCGAGGAAATCGCCCGGAATATTGTACGTGAGTCTAACCGTTTCACCATTGAGCCGGCCAAAGCCATTTCGCAGGACATACTGAATGCCTTTATCGAAGCATGGAAACATATCTTCAACGTGGTAAGCGTCAAGGGAAGTAACGATTATACAGAACTTTTCCGCAACTGCAAGGAGATCAACGATAGTGCACTTAACAGTTTATTGAAAAATTATCGTGAACTTAACCACGTAATCACTGGGTATGCTTTTGCCAGAGTCATAGATGAAGCCATCTCGTTAATGGAGCAGTGGCTTGCCATTCGCGACCCGAAAGAATTTTTTCAGACCATTATCGATGCCCGTGACAATGCCTCTATTCTGTTTGATAAGTGTAAGAGCGTACGTCAGTTTGTAGATGACCAATATGAAATGTTCAAGAAGATAGTAGCTTTCCTGGATAACAATAGGGACAACTTTGCATTCTTGCCGGATGACCAAACCAACACATTGAGCCATCTGAAATCCATTACCACCGATGAAGAGCCTTGGGACAGAATGCCTGCCTACAACAAGATGATGCGCAATTTGAATGGTAAGTTGTGTGAATGTATGGAATCACTGACGGCAACTGTAAAAGCCAATATTAACAAGGCATTTGATGAACTGGAAGAATATGCTAAAAGCGTAAACGTAAGCAGGGACAAATTTGCCCAACGTGATGCCGTGATTATGCTCAAGACAAGCACGCATAACCTATATGCACTGCAAGCCAATGCAAATGTAACGGAGTTTTATGAGGAGCAGATGGAACGCATCAATGCCGCTATCCCCAAGCAGCAGCCACAGCCTCCCAAGACTTACGATACACCTGCCGGCGGAAAGGACGGAAAAGTACAGGAACCAACAGCTCCCCGTTTGCGCAAGTTGGTGCATCTTGATACCCACTGCAACACACCTATCCGCACGGAAGCTGACATTGACCGCTATTTACAGGGCTTGAAAGATAAGCTGATGCAATACATCAGCGGCGGCAATGATATTATCATCAGCTAAATGTTAGGTTTTAATAATTGGTGCTGGAATAAGTTTTATGAAACCAAATAAGAACAAGAGCAAGACGTTTTCTAAAAGCGTGTTTAGCTTTGACTTTCAATACGTGCTGTTTTGCAATGTAAAACGTATCGTTTTATCATCTGAAACAGCACATTTGAGGCTTAAATTTGACACGTTTCATAACTTATTGACTTTCAGTAGATTGCCGCGTAATATAGTTTAATATGCGGGACCAACAGATAATCACAGACTAACACCTGATAATTGGCACTTAAAATATTAACAATAATGGATATAAATAAATTAAAACGCTTCGCAACAGAAGCTCGCAATATATTACTCAACGGCGTAAAACAACGTCTTGCCGCCATAGGCTTCAAACCAGACGGTACAGTTACCGAAATGCCGCAACTGCTGGGTGGTGGCGCTGTCTTTATGGAAGATGTGCAGTCTGAGGACTTTTACCATAAATGGATGTCGCTTTACCAGCGTATGCAAAGCCACTCTTTCCGCGAAGTGGCTGAAGAAGCGGCTTATACATGGTTTAACCGACTGGTTGCCATCCGCATCATGGCGAAGAACGGGCTGATTTCTGACGTATTGGAATATGAGAGTGAAGATGTGCACGTTCCAGTCATCGTAACCGAAGCGCGTCAAGGGCGTATGCCGCAGATGGATGAAGTCAGCCGGCAGAAGTTGGATGCCCTTCTGCTCAATGATGCCTTGACCGACGAACAGTTCGCCTTGCTTATCGTGGCATATTGCCATAGCAATCCGATTATCCAAAAGTGCTTTGGTTATATATCTGATTATACGGAACTGCTGCTGCCCGATAATATTCTGAAGAACGACGGCTTTATCGACCGCCTCAACGCCGACGACTACCTTTCGGATGACGACTACCGCTCACCGGAACTTATCGGCTGGCTCTACCAGTTCTACATCTCCGAGCGAAAAGATGAAGTGTTTGCCAAGAAAGGGAAGTTTGAAGCCGATGAGATTCCAGCTGCCACGCAAATCTTTACGCCCAACTGGATAGTGAAGTACATGGTGCAAAATACCGTGGGGCGCATCTATCTTGACAACAATCCTTATTCCGACATCAAGGAGGGTATGAAGTATTTGGTTGAGTCGGATAACTTAACGCCTAATCACTCACACTTAACACTTGACGACGTTCACGACTTGAGGGTTGCCGATCTTGCTTGTGGTTCAGGTCATATCCTCAACGAGTGCTTTGACCTGCTCTATCAGATTTATATCGAAGAGGGTTATAACCGCCGCCGTGCCGTGGAGGATATTTTCCGCTACAACCTGACAGGCGTGGATATAGACACCCGTGCCAAGCAGCTGGCCATGTTTGCCCTTCTGCTGAAGGCTTGCCAAAAGGACAGGAGCTTTGCCAACGGCCATGTGCTGCCCCGTGTGTGGGATATGCCCAAAACCGGGCTGCCCTTGCCGGCAAATACCCGTTTGGCAAACGAGATTGAGGCTATCAATAAGACGCTTGCCGATGCCGACACCTTGGGTAGTATCATGAAGTTCAACCTTTCCCCGGCTGCCCGTGAATGGGTGGTTTCATTGGGGGAAGAGAACGAGACGGCACAATTGGTACTCGCACTGACGGATAAGTATGCGGCGTTGGTGATGAATCCTCCCTACATGGGGAGCGGGAATATGAATGCCGTGTTGTCTAACTATGTGAAGAAGAACTACGAGGCAGGGAAGGCGGACTTGTTCTCCGTGTTTATGCAAGTGGCAGAGGAACGGTTGGCGAAGAATGGGAAGTATGGCATGATTAATATGCAAAGCTGGATGTTCCTCTCTTCATTTGAGAAGTTGCGTACCCATTTGCTTGAAACCTTGCAGATAGATAGTATGCTGCACTTGGGGCCTCGCACATTCGATGAACTGTCGGGCGAGGTGGTGCAGAACACGGCTTTTGTGGTAACCAAGCATACGCCATATACCACAGGAACCTACTTCCGATTGGTCGATGGCAAGAGTTGTAGAGATAAGGAACGGATGTTTCTTGCCGGAGAGAATGGCTATTCCCACGTCTCCCAACAGAACTTCGAGAAGATTCCGGGATGCCCGATTGGGTATTGGGTAAGTGAGAGGATGATAGGAATGTTTTCTTTACCCCTAATAGGGAAAGAAGCAGAAACAAGATTGGGAATGGCGACTGCTGACAACGATAAATTTTTACGTTTCTCATGGGAAGTAAGTCGCATGAATGTCTTTTTTACTTGTGGGTCAACAGAAGAAAGTGAGATCTCTGAATTAAAATGGTATCCATACGCCAAAGGTGGAGAATACAGAAAATGGTATGGAAATCGTGAATATCTTGTGAATTGGAAGTCTAATGGGTATGAAATAAGGAACTTTATAGATGGAAAAGGTAAAGTTCGCTCTCATAACTACAATTTAGATTACATCTTTTCACTCGGAATAACGTGGAATGCTTTATCATCAGGGAAAACAAGTTTTAGATTAATGAAGAATGCATTATTTGATAATGCTGGCAGTTCCTTGTTTTGTAGTCAAAAAGACTATCTTAATCTAATGGGGTTTTTGAACAGTAAATTGCCAACGGTACTTATTCCAATAATTAACCCTACGCTTAATTACCAGCCTGGAACAATAGCGAAATTACCTTATATTATTAATAATGTCACTCCTGTGGTTCAGCAAAACATCTCCATCAGTAAATCCGACTGGGACGCCCACGAAACCTCTTGGGACTTCCAAGAAAACGAACTCGTCCGCCTCAGTAAGGAGCAGGGCGAAGGGTCGCACCGCCTGTCCGACCTGATGGATGCCTACCAAGAGCATTGGACGGAGCAATTCCTCCAGCTTCATGCCAACGAAGAGGAGCTGAACCGCCAGTTTATCGAGATATACGGCTTGCATGACGAACTTACTCCCGACGTCCCATTGGAGGAAATCACCATCCTGCAACAGGGAGAAATAAGTATTGAAAACGGACAAATAGTTTGGCATAATGATGTAATAGTTAAGCAGCTTATTTCGTATGCCGTTGGTTGCATAGTGGGACGTTACAGTCTTGACCGTAAAGGACTAATACTTGCCAATCAGGGCGATGGGCAGAAAGAGTATGAAGCCCTTGTTCCCAATAGCCGCTTTGCAATAGACGATGACGGCATCATACCACTTATGTCAGTCAATAACGAATTGACAGACCACATCACCCTCCGCTTCAAGACATGGTTGAGCATCGCCTTTGGCGAGGAAAACTTTATGGATAACCTCAACTTCGTGGAGCACGCCTTAGATAAGCGCCTGGAAGATTACTTCTTGAGAGACTTTTGGAAAGACCATAAGAATAAGAAGATGTACCAGAACCGTCCTATCTACTGGCTTTTCAGTTCAAAGAAAGGAGCTTTCCAGTGCATCGCCTATATGCACCGCATGAATGCTTACACCGCTGAGAAAGTCCGCACCCAATATCTATTGCCCCACATCGAATGGCTGATGACCCGACAAGCCGAGATGCAAGCCAATGCCGCCAACCTCTCCGCCCGTGAGCGCAAGGAATTAGACAACATCGGCAAACAGATTGACGAGTGCCGTGAATACCACGACCGCCTTCATGTAGTAGCCGACCAACAAATCGCCTTCGACCTCGATGATGGCGTGTTGGTAAACTACGCCAAGTTTGGTGATGTGTTAGCTAAGTTGAAATAAAATAATATGGAAACAATGGATAAACAGCAAATATCAAATTTGTCACATATACATCAGGCTTATCGAGATAATCGTTTAGTCATTTTTGTTGGCGCTGGAGTTTCAAGAAACTCTGGCGTTCCAACTTGGGATGAACTAATCGCAGCGATGAAGTCTGAACTTCCAGCCGATTTAAGCAATGAAAATGATGCTCTGAAGATAGCTCAGCTATACAAAGATGCAAGAGGTTATAAGGAGTACATGGACAAAGTGAAAGATATTTTACTTTTCAACAAAGCTACGCCTAATCCATTGCATAAAAGGATACTGTTCTTAAATCCCTGCCATATTATCACAACTAATTATGATGATTTAATCGAACAGGAAATCCAAAATGAATACACTCAATATACTATAATCAGGGAAGATAAAGATATTCCACAAATGGCATATCCTAATTCCCTGATAAAAATGCACGGAGATTATTTGACCAATAATATTGTTCTCACAGAAACAGACTATTATAACTACAAGAACAATTTTCCATTGGTACGTGCCTTTGTACAGTCTTTATTTGCGAGCAAACTTGTCTTGTTCGTAGGCTTTTCATTTGCAGACTTAAACCTCAAGATAATTCTCGAAGAATTGAAAGGCATCTTATCGGACAATATGCAAAGAGCTTATATGCTATCTTGTGACGAGCCTAATTATGTAGTCAGAAATTATTTTGAAAACAAAGGGGTCAATGTTGTATATTTTGGCGAAAATGAAATTGATTCAATAAATGGTTCAGAATATTCAAAGGTGGCTCTAAATGGCAAAGGGTTGCTAATGGATAAGATTTTGTTTGCCATTAAAAATTATAACATCATATCTAAAAACGATATAGCAAGTTATGTCTATAATCGCATTAAGCCCTATTATAAGGAGATGCGATCATTGGGAGATGGCTTAAGGTATTTCTTCCCTAATTATTCCAGTATGACATGGCATACTCATTCCTCAGGAGTGCAAACATTCTTACCGTATTTCAAAGAATTAGAGAAAAGCACAAAGGATAATCAAGGGAAAAGAGAATTTTTGCATAAGCATCCTAATATAGATTTAAGCATGTTGCTAAAACTCGCTTACTATAATCATGTGAACGAGATTGATGGAATAAAAATACTTGATGACAGGTTTAAAAACAACATAGATAAATATATTCCCAAAACAACTATTGATTATTTGCGTCAGTTCGATTTTTCAGCAATGGAAAAACGAATATTGCAGCTACGTTCAACTGCATTACAATATAGTATTGACGACTTAGAATATCCTTTTACTTTATATCTTTTGGGCGACTATGCCGGAGCCTTAAGGCACTACGCCAAGTTACTACCGATGTATTGGAATAGACAAAAATACATATTATATTTTATTTGTAGATATAATATGTGGTCAATACGTTACAATGCTAAGTGGCAAAAAGATTGGGATATAATAACTGATGTTGAGCGTGAATTACAGCTTGCATTAGACACAGACTTAGAAGAAATTCTGAATAAATTGCCTCTTGATTGGGAAATAAAAAAGATATTTCAAGATCTAATTTCCTATAGGTCTATTGGTAGTCATTTGGTAAAAACAGAAGAGCTTAGAGAGGAAATTTTCAAACAAAGGAAGCTAACAGAAAAAGGAGGATGTTCTGTCAATAGCAATATTCTTCTATTGCTTAGTACATATCAGAGGGAACACTTATTTTGTGCGTCAAACTTTATTATTTGCAATAATAGTAGTTATTATAAATCCCTTTGCTATAATGCGGCATCTGGAATTCTCAATAGTTTTTCAACCCCTGCAAGTAGTATGTTCGGAGGGCTTTTAGTATCCACAAGAGTAGAATCATTGGATAAATTTATGCTTGAAATACTTGTATTTGATATGAGTAATAAAAAACTTGACTCTGCTTTAAAAGGATATGATATTGAAACTTTAGTTTTTGATGATTCGGGAGTTGATTATATCAATTCATGTTTGCGTGGGCTCTTTGACTCAAATCAATCTATGTATAAAAACAATGAGGCGTTTTATCCCTCATTGTGCAATATATTGCTTTTAATTTCAAAATCTCAAACAGATAAGATTGATCAAGATTTATTGTACAAGGTTTTATTGAAATATTGGAATTTTGAGTTCTTTATTGGTCATAGAGTAATTGAGAATCTTATTATTAGGTACAAACCTTCTAAAGAGAAAGCCAATGAGTTAATCAGCAAAATGTTGTATGAGACTCATAGTGCCTTGGACTATACCAGTTGTATTGAAAAACTTGTTTCTTATATCTCTGATTATAACTCAGAGTTTACAGACATTCGTATGGATTTTTTCAAGGAACAAAAGGCGATAATAAATTTATTTGTTTTATATCTGGTATGCCCTGATGTACAAAAGCCAATGCTTCAGACATTTTGCTTGGATAATATTGAGGATTTTTGGTGTTATATTCGTTTTGTTTTTCTTAATCATATAGTCCCATCATCAGATGATAAAATCAGGGAATTTTATAACAAATATAAAAAAGAAATAAATACAGACGATAGTTATATTCTTGCTCAGATAAAAAAAGATGCTTCATTTACATCTCTCCATAGGTTTATTGATGAAATAGCTATTTCTAATGAATGTTTGAAGTTCTTTTTATCTCCGGAAAGGTATGAGAATTTTAATAATGTAAGCATTGATTGGCTCTTTAAGTTTGGCAAAGAAAAACGAGAAGAATTTTTTAAGAATGAAGTATATAAAAGCAAACTAAAAGACTATATCAAGACTCGTTGGTTAAGCAAAAGCGATATGGAATATCTTATCAGCCTTTTATAATTAGACACATTATGACAACAGAAGATATATTACAACTAAGGAACCGTGGTGAGGTAAGCAAGGTACAGTTTAAGGAACGTATCTTGGATAAATATGACATAGGCTGCGAACTGGTTGCCATGAGTAACTATCGTGGAGGTCAGCTTGTGATTGGCATCAATGACAAGACGGGAGAATTTAACCCTTTGTCGTATGCTGAGGTGCAGGAAACAACCAACATACTCGGTAATATCGCTTCGGAGAATGTAGTTCCGAGTATTTTGCTCGACATTGATACGGCAAGCGTGGAGGGCGGAAGTGTGGTGGTTGCCACCATCAAAGAGGGAAACAACAAGCCATACCACGACAACAAAGGTATTGTCTGGATAAAAAACGGTGCAGACAAACGCAAGGTCTTTGACAATGCAGAACTGGCCGAGATGATGTCCGAATGCGGCAGCTTTGCCCCAGACGAAGCCGTGGTAAGAGATGCGACCTTAGAGGATTTGGATGAAGACGCCCTCAAGATATTCTTGCAAAACCGCTTTTCACTCGTATTGGAAAAGAAAGGAATTGTGGGCGATGTACTTCGTGAAATTTCTTTGGATAATATTGCCGGTGCCATTGCCAAAGGCCACAATCTGAACAAACTGATGCGCAATCTGCGCTTCATCCGTCCGGACGGAAGCTTGACGGTAGCCGCCATGCTGTTGTTTGGCAAATATCCCCAGCGTTGGCTGCCGGTGATGACGGCCAAATGTATCTGTTTTGTAGGAAATAATATAGGTGGCAAGCAATTCCGTGACAAAGTAAATGATGCAGACATGGAGGGCAATCTGTTGCATCAGTTTGAAACTATCATGTCTTTCTTTACTCGTAATCTTAGAAACGTACAGGTGGAGGAAGAGTTTAATTCATTGGGCAAACTTGAAATTCCATACGGCAGTTTGGTTGAGTTTGTGGTCAACGCCCTTGTCCATCGTTCACTCAACTGGAATGCGCCCATCCGTATCTTCATCTTTGACAACCGTGTTGAAATACATAGTCCGGGCATACTTCCGAATGGTCTACAGGTGGAAGACATTACCAATGGCACATCCATGCCCCGCAACAATTTCCTTTTCAGCAATGCCATTTACCTCTTGCCTTATACTGGAGCAGGCACAGGTATCCAACGTGCTTTGGAAGATGGATTGCAGGTAGAATTCAAAAATGACGAAAGAACACATGAGTTCTTGATCACTATAGCGAGAAAGGTTAACTTAGACATTAACTCTGACACTTCAAAGTCTGACTCTGACACCAACTCTGACATTTTAGACGTGGACTCTGATACTAAGGTACATGGTTCAAGCGTAGACTCTGACACTCGTAGAATAAAGCTTACTCCAAAACAAAAAGATGTGGTTAATTATTGTAGTGTTCCTCGTAGTAGTCGTGAAATACTTGAAAGGGTAGGGGTAAGCTATCACAGCAAGAACATTCATGCTTATATTACAAGTCTGATAGAAGCCGGATATTTGGAAATGACAAACCCCAATAATCCTAATGCCAGTAATCAAAAATATAGAAAGAAATGACAATAACAGATAAAATATATAATTACTTTGACAGAAATCCAAACCTGAAAGTGCTTTTTGTATTTAACGACGAGTTTCTCGCCATGGACTTAGCTGAAGCAAAATGGAAAGAAGGGTATCGTTATGTAGACTTCAAAGGCGATTGGTTCACCACGAAGTATAATTTAGATACGAAATGGGCAAACGACAAAGTTATCCTTTATTTTCATCAGGAATCACCCTTACAACAAAAATCATTGCAGGAAAAGTTCCCGCTGCTCGATGTCCTGACAGCCAATATGGAATATCATCAACAGGATTACGTGGCCTATATGCAACAATACCGATTGCCGGCTGATATGGCTACTTTCGTGGAAAAAAATATCAAGCAGTTGCAATCAGAACGTATGCTTCGGCTGCTGCAAAGCTACTATGCAGATAGGAGTATTTCGTTGGACATTGCGGTCAGGGCATTTATTTCTTCATATTTAGGACAAAGTCGTGTATTGGATTGGGACAATATTATATTGAGAATCTTATTTCTAGGCCAAAGTTCAGAACGGAACAGACAAAACGATTTTTATGTGAAGTTGAATAGTACGCCGATGGTAAAACTGGAATTGAACAAAAAGCTTGATTGTATTTTTGGCTGTACGATAGATGAAAATACTGATGTAAAAGTGAAAAAAATAGTAGAAATACTGAAATACAATGCTATCGTACAAAACCTTGCTCCTGTTTCCATAGATGACTACAAGGGATATAGAATAACCGATACCATTGCTTTGCAGCAGATGAATCGTATTCTGGAATTAGCTATAAGCAATCCAAAAACAATAGAAGTCTTTACGAAAACTATTGAGGAATTAGGAGCTGATATTCACGACGATGACATCATCCGATGGTATGGTACAGATGCCAACTACTATTACATACCAGATGGACTTTGCCTGCCTATTCTTCGCAGCTTAATGGAAAAAACAATTATGGAGTTTCCACAAAAAGCGATTAACAGATTGGAAGAATTAAGGATAAAGTATAATAACAATAATGAGATAGGTGGCATGATCGATTATGTTGTACTGGTAGCCCGGTATTACGAATGTACATTATCTTTAGGTTCCATCACCTTGAATCAGCCGGATGAGTATCTCAACAAATATCAAAATGAATACTTCCTACTTGATCAGCTATACAGGCAGTTTATCGAATGTTACAGTAAAATAAGCCCTACAGTCTCACTTTACGAAGCTATACAGAAAGTGAAACAGAACTTGGATATACAATATTCCAAACTATGTAACCGCATCAATCTGGAATGGATGCACTGTGTAAAAGATGCAGGTGGTATGAACGCCGTGCATGGACTTAGACAACAGGATTTCTACAACAGCTTGATTAAAGGAATACAAAAGAAAGTGGTAGTTATCGTAAGTGATGCCCTTCGTTATGAGGTAGCGCAAGAACTTATCGGCGTATTGGCGGCACGCAAACATATAGCCCGACTGAATATGGGGATTGCCATGCTGCCTTCTGAAACGAAGTTCTGTAAACCTTCATTGCTTCCGCATCGCAGCCTGCGGCTGTACGCGGAAGTGGATGGCACACAAAACATGGGCGTGGACGATCGGATTTTGAACACAATAGATAAACGTACCGAACAGGTGGACACTTATCGTCAAGGAGCTGTCTGCGTGGATTATGAAACGGTAGGGAAATATGAACAAGACAAGAACAGGGAGATATTCAAACATCCGCTGGTATACGTCATGCACAATACCATTGACGACAAGAGCCATTCTGCGGTAGCAAAAGACATCGTTGACAGTTGCCGGGATGCCATCAATGAATTGGAAACGCTGGTGCATAAGCTCCATGAATCCTACAATGTGACAGAGGTCTATATCACTTCAGATCATGGCTTTCTATTCAATGACCAGATATTTGAAGACAAGGACAAACACAAAGTAACCGAAGATGCGTTGGAAAAAAGTACCCGATACTATCTTACGCAATCAGCAGCAACGGTGCCAGGCATTGTAAAATTTCCTTTGTCGGAAGTCTCTGGCATGAAAGAAGACAATATATATGTAGCTGTACCAGAAGGAACTAACCGCCTGCAAGCACCGTCAGGAGGGTATCGATTCACACATGGAGGAGCTTCATTACAAGAGTTGCTGATACCTATTATTATAAGTCGGCAAGAAAGAGTAAATACTAAAACTCCGGTAGGGGTAATGGTGCTTGACAGAAATCTTTCCATCCAAGCGTCACGTCTTCGCTTCAGATTATTGCAGACAGATGCAGTAAGCATGGAGATGAAAGCCCGTACAATTAAAGTAGCACTCTATTATAATGACATAGCAGTCACTCCAATTAAAGAATATGTGCTGAATAACACGGATGCCTTACTTGACAACCGTAAGGTATTGGTTGACCTCACCTTGAATCAAAACACAGATGCCAAGGTATTACAGCTTAGGGTGTATGATGCAACGGACGACCTGAATCCTTTAATAAAAGAGAATGTGACGAATAAAACAGTTATTCCTAATGATTTTGACTTTGATTGATTATGGATTTACAAGATAAAATAATGAATGCCTTTGTTGGCAAAGTAGTACGTAAGGATTTGGCTTTCCTTGTCAAGGGTGGACTACCCGTTCCTACGTATGTGTTAGAATACTTATTGGGACAATATTGCGCCAGCAATGATGATGAGATAATAGCTGAAGGTTTGGAAAAAGTAAAAAAAGTCATTCAAAACAATTATGTACATAGAGCTGATGCTGAAGCCATCAAAGGAACTATTCGTGAAAAGGGGAGACATCGCATTATTGATAAGGTAACGGTGACACTCAATGAAAAGTCGGATGAATATCAAGCTCATTTTGCCAACTTAGGTTTGACTAATGTTCCGATAAGTACGCAGTATGTAATATCCAATCCTAAATTGCTTTCGGGTAATGGAGTTTGGTGTATTGTAACTATTGGGTATATTACAGGAGAAGATGTAAAGGTACGTTGGGAAATTCAGACACTCAAACCTGTACAAATTTCCACAGTGGATGTACAGGAATATATTGACCTTCGTAAATCTTTTACCACGGAAGAATGGCTCGACTTCATGATGCACACAGTAGGGTTGAACCCTGACAAGTTCAACAGAAGAGAAAAGTTCATCACTCTGGCCAGATTATTGCCACATGTGGAAAACAATTTTAATTTTATGGAACTCGGTCCGAAAGGAACAGGTAAAAGTCATGTATTCCAGGAATTGTCGCCATACGGCGTATTGGTGAGTGGTGGTGATGTAACCAGTGCCAGACTCTTCGTCAAGATGAGCGGTAACAAAGAAATACTCGGCTTAGTCGGTTATTGGGATGTTGTAGCGTGGGACGAGTTCGAGCAGCAAAAAGGCCGCAATGTGGATGCCGTATTAATAGACACCATGCAAAACTATCTTGCCAACAAATCGTTCAATCGTGGAAAGGGTACGCATGAGGCTTCCGCTTCGATGGTATTTGTGGGCAATACTAAACATACCGTGCCTTATATGTTAAAGAACAGCCATCTGTTTGAATCTATCCCTACAGCTTTCATCAAAGGCGCTTTTCTCGACCGCATCCATCTTTATAATCCCGGTTGGGAAATCAAGATGCTGAAAAAGGATAGTTTTTCAAAAGGCTATGGACTAATTACAGACTACATCGCCGCCATTTTGCACGAGTTGCGTAACAATGACCTTACTGGCCTGCTTAAAGAATATGCAAAATTTGATGGTTCTCTTTCCGAGCGTGACCATTTGGCCATACGCAAGACATTCTCCGGCATGGTAAAACTACTTTATCCAGACGGGAAGATGACAAACAAAGAAGCCTGTGAATTGATAGACTTTGCTGCAGAAGGACGCAAACGTGTAAAAGACCAGCTCTACATCATTGATGAAACTTTCAGGGCAGAACCGGCTAAATTTATGTATATCCGCAAGATGGATGGAGCGGAAATCCATGTTGAAACATTGGAAAATATAAACTGTGCTCCAAATATGGGACCAAATACAGCCCAAAGTCCTGTTTCAGATGTAGAAATGGATACACCTCAAAATAATGTATCCACCGTTCCACATGAGGACGGTGTAGCCGTTAAAAAGAACCGTCCCCGCATTGCCGTATTACAGGAAAAGAACCTTTCATTCCGTTTAGGGCAGACCGGAGTCACTTACCAATCCCTTTTTGCAGATTATTTGAAAGATGCAACAGAAATTACAATAGAAGACCCATTTATCCGTACAAGCTGGCAAATAAAGAACTTGATGGAATTTATGACCATGCTGATAGATACTCGTAATGTGGATGATTTGAAGGTGCATTTGATAACTAATGAAGAAGAAAGTAAAATTCCTGAATTGATTGACAAACTGGATGATATTAAAGATGATATGATAGAATACGGCATCGAGTTTGATTACAAATTTCGGAATTTCCATGACCGTTGTATTAAAACGGATAACGGTTGGGTTATCTCATTAGGCAGAGGATTGGATATTTATGAAAAGTACAGTCCTTATTCGGTAGCTGCAGTACGTCCTGGCAAACGCAAGTGTAAAGAATTTATGGTTACTTATACAAGAAGTAATCCAAATAATAAATGAAATGAGATTATGTAAAGACTTTACGCTAAATATGTACAATATAAAAAATATAAAGAATTTATTATGATAATACGTAAAAGGCCTATAATATCATGGCTGCTCAATACGGATGATGTGGAAGATGAAAACAGATTCGGAGTACCTATGCTAAGTAATATGCAACATTTTGGTTATTTATACAATGGGTTGAAATTTCTTTCTAACGTGCGTAAAACCAAGCCTGAATGGGGATTACCAGAACTTCTAATGCCATCATTCGAAAAAGTAATGGTTAAAAGTGCAAAATCATTTTACAATATTGATCACCAACTTTTCCAAGAATTTTATAAGAACAATGTCTGTGGCATATTGCTTTCAAGAGATTGCGGAACTATCGTTTACGGCTTCGGGGAAGATACTATGAATATATGGCTGTTTAGGGAAGATAATGGGATAAGTAATTTGTATTTGTATTTTTATATAAAATCTACACCTGACAATTTACGTCAAGTATATACATGGCCTACATTGATAGACGACGACCAGCTTTTTACAGGTGGTAAAGATGAAAGAAAACAAATTTATGAGATATTAGCGAATAAACTGATAGTATATCTTGCTGTCAAAAAGTATGTCAAAGTAGAGAAAATAGTTATTCCTATTGGAAAGACTACAAAATTTGATGACAAGATTCTAGACTATAAATCCAAAGAGAAAGTTCGCAATGAAAGTGGCCAAGAAGTAATCGTCATGGATTCGCGTTGGTTCCGGAAAATTGTGAATAACAATGAAATTTTTGTAAGAGGATTTTTTCGGTTTCAAAATAAAAAGGATGAAAATGGCAATTGGTACAAAGAACTTATTTTTGTCGATTCATATGTTCGTTATGGTTATCACCGTAATGCCCTCATTGAGGATAATACAAACAACGAATAATAGGTTAGCTTTTTATTGTAAAAGCACTGCTTTGTAACCAACGTACAGATTATTATGACCTTATACGGTTGCTTTTACCTCCAATAATATCGTCATTAATCCTTTTTACGCGTAACAAATCTAACCCAACTTGCATTGGTTTATGAAAAATTTAATAGTCTCAATGCGTGTTATTTGTAAATTCTGTTTATAATATGATATGAGCCTATTTTGACAATAATTTAGCATTTAACACATTGTTTTTATCTCTCATACCAACGAGAGGCCTAATTCCTCCGAATTCTAATAACTGATTTGGACGCAAAAAGTCATCGAGTTACGACACAAAACTCATTGAGTTTTATGTCATATTTCAATGATTTCTTCATAATGCTACAGTCATATTTTTTACTATTATTCTATCTGACATTTCATGACAGCTAAGACCTCTTAACGTAACAAAGGCAGGTTAATAACAACAAATATTTCAAATGACTATAAATGAATATTTACAATAGCACAATTAAATAATTCAACATATATCATTGATTAACAGATATTTATATATAATCATTAAAGTTTAAGTTGCATTATGTTCATACCAAATATTCAATTAAATTCAAATCAATAATCAGACTTAATATGGATTAAGCCTACAGATATATTGATACTTTCAAACACCAATAGTTCTCATATTACCATATTGAAGTATGCCTTTCTTTATATGGCTCATTATGCCTGCTAAAAGAGAATGATAATGGGATTAATAGGAAACTACAAAACTGACGAATACTAATGGCTGATTTGGATTAAGCCACAATCAGTAATTAGTCAATATATAGTTTTATCTATTTTGTGCATTCATGCTTTCAGCCGTCATTTTATTCGCTTTTTTGACACAGCCCACTATACCTGAGAAGATTTAACGAAAATACGATTGATATAAAACTAAAATACAGACCGAATCCTAACTCCCTTTTTGGGTTAAAAATATAGCCCAAATAATGGTTATCACATGGTAGTCACTTTTTTGACTTATTTGTAACCTAAAATATTCTAAAAAAGAGCTTCTTTTTTTTGAAAAATAAAAAAAGACAGTAATTAAACTTTACATTTTATTTTTTTGTTTTTTTCATTTTTCAAAAAAATAAAATGGCTTTTTTCGACAATTTTGCTAAAAAGGTAGTCAAGGTGTCACATATAAAATTTTCTTTACATAGCAGTTTTTCAAGTAATTGACTACTAATATATTACAAATATCACAATAATGAATTTTTAATATTTTATACGCAAAAAAGTGATAGGGTGACTAGGCATTTTTAAAACTTTTACAAATATACGTAAAAAATAAAATAAATGGGTATATAATATATCATTTTATTTTTTTTCGCGCGCATATATATAAAAAGTTTATAAAGTACCTAGTCACCCTATCACTTTTCGAGTGGAAAAAGAAGGAAAATGGAGTAGTGAAAGGGCAAGAAAAAGAAGAAGGATTTATATGGCATGGTTAACATTTCTGTTAATAGTCAGAAATGCCGGAAGAGTTAAGCAAAAATCTCAGATGGATGCTAACGGCGCCATTTGAATTAAGACAAACGACAGTACAGATAAATCCTAATAAAATGACAGATTAAATGCCGATATGTTCGTAGAGAATACGGAAACCTATCAGGAGAAGAATTATTCCGCCAATAAGTTCAGGCTTCAGACGCTTGACAATAGACTTGCCACACACAACACCAAGGACATTGCCAAGTATAGACATTACGAACGAACATATACCGATAATGGCAAGAGGCACGGCAAGCTGGTCTACGCTCTTATAGCCAAGACACGCAAAGGAGATGCCCACCGCCAATGCGTCGATACTTGTCGCCACGGCAAAAAGCAGCTGACTGGTCAGCTTAGAAGGATTGAAATGAGCTTCCTCCTCACTTCCGAAAGAGTCTTTTATCATCTTGCCGCCAAGAAATGCCAAAAGTCCGAAAGCTATCCAATGGTCTACGGATTCGAGGTAATGACTGAAATAACTTGTGCCCAACCATCCTATAAACGGCATCATGGCCTGAAAAAGGCCGAACAGAAATGCCATATGCAGTATTACAGACAAGACGTATTTACGGATGATAACTCCACTTACTATTGAAACAGTGAAACAGTCCATGGCCAAAGCCAGGGCAAGAAACGTGATATCTAAAAGACTCATTATGCCAATTTGTAATGTATGATATGTTTATTACGTTCCGGGCTGTAAGCCGGCGCGACAATTCGCGTGCAAAGGTAATAAAAATTATTTTAAATATTTTAGGGCACAAGAGTTAGATTAAAATCACGATGCGAAATGGCATTAATGATACGGCTAAAATGATTATCAGTCATGGATTTAATGACCGCAATCTCTTATTTTACGGCATAACTCGATGTTGAATGTCGTAAAAGTATAAATATAGATGAATTTATTTTGAATAGCATCCGATTTGCATTATCTTTGCACATAAGATAAGCTGCATCTCGGCATAACGCTCAAGCAAGACTTGATGATTCTGCTCTCGATTTGCATGCATTATTATCGCACATTAAACAACAATCATATATGCGCACCAATTATAACGAGAATAATTATCAGCATTATATAGTAAAAGAAGACAAACCGCTGCTTGAATTTCTGCTTGACAGCATGGAGAATACAAGCCGCACGAAGATAAAATCTACGTTGCAGGGCAGGGGGGTGAAGGTTAACGGTAAGGTGATAACACAGTTTGACTATCCCTTAAGTTGCGGTATGAAAGTAGCTGTAAGCAGGAGTAAGCAAAACGCTGAAATGTTTAAAAACCGCTACATCAAGATTGTCTATGAAGACCGTTATATAGTTGTTGTAGAAAAGAATGTTGGCATATTGTCGATGGCTGCAGGCCATAGTTCGCTGAACGTCAAGACAGTGCTTGACTCGTATTTTAAGACGAGCAGACAGAAATGCACTGCACATGTCGTACACAGACTTGACCGTGACACCAGTGGGCTAATGATTTATGCCAAAGACATGCAGACAGAACAGATACTGGAACATGAATGGCATGACATAGTTTATGACCGCAGATATGTTGCTGTGGTAAGTGGTGAAATGGAGGACGACTATGGAACTATGACCAGTTGGCTGAAAGACAACAAGGCTTATATTACATACTCTTCTCCTTATGACAACGGAGGCAAATACGCAGTAACGCATTTTCATACGCTTGACCGGACCACTGATCACAGCCTTGTTGAATTCAGGCTTGAGACAGGCAGAAAGAACCAGATACGTGTGCATTCTGCAGACATGGGACATCCTGTGTGCGGTGACATAAAATATGGTAATGGTGATGATCCAATAGGCCGTCTGTGCCTTCATGCTTATGTCCTGTGTTTTTACCATCCTATAACAAGACGCCGTATGGAGTTTGAAACGCCTATACCGGTAAATTTCAGAAAACTTTTTAAATAGTCTTACTTAAAATTGCAGTATTCCACGAAGAACGGATACACAATTCTAATGTAGTTTGAAAATGGAAAATTTTGGATATTATATTTTTTGTATTATTGCGCTCATTGTAGGCATTTTTATATTCAAGAAAGTTGCGGGTTGTCTTATGAAGACAATCTTCTTTATCATAATACTTGCCGTTCTTGCGGCATGTTATTATATGTTCTTTAAATAGCACGACAGGAGCGCCTATGGATGTTGAAGCAGTGAAACGACTGATAGAACGGCGTCCGAATCTGTCGACCGCCTTAGGTATGGATTTTGTCTCTACGCCAGAGGACGATATATGCAAGGCTACGATGACGGTTGACGAACGTAATCGCCAACCCTTCGGCTTCCTTAGTGGCGGTGCCTCATTAGCATTGGCTGAAAATGTTGCTGGAGTTGGGTCGTTGGCTTTGTGCCCCGACAAAATATGTGTGGGCATAAGTGTCAGCGGCAATCACGTCAAGGCGGTGGCAGAAGGTGATACTGTTACGGCTACGGCACGACTTGTCAGCAAAGGACATAAACTGCATGTATGGGATGTTGATATAACCGATTCGTCTGGCGGACTCATCTCTACCATACATGTTACCAACTATATCATTACTCCCAAAAATCAGACTGATGAATAATAGCTTTGTCATGTACAGGTTGCCGCATGAGACAACCTGCACCATAATGCGCCAATGCGACGGCGATGCGGAGATACTGACATCGTATGACGAACTGAGCGGAAGGACGGGTTTTGTCTTTTCGCCGTTTATGATGTCTGAAAAGCATCCGTTGCTGCTGATAAGACCCGACGAGACTGAAACTTGCAAGATTGATGATTGTAGTAAGCATAAGTCGCTGGCTTTTAGCAATCGTGACATTGACAAAGAGCATAGGCAGTATAAAACTGATTTCAACAAATTTCATTCCCAATTATGTAAAGGAACATTTCGGAAGATTGTATTGGCGAGAAATAGTGTGGAAAATGCTTGTGAAGATATTACCCCGGAATTGATATTCAAACGAGCTTGCCGTATATATCCAAATGAATTTATAGCGCTTGTATCTACACCTTACAGCGGAACATGGCTCATGGCAACGCCAGAGACATTGGTTGAAGGACATGAAGAAGAATGGCATACAGTGGCCTTAGCCGGAACAAAACGTATTGGTATTGTAGACGAGTCGGAAGTACAGAAAATGCAAAACCGGAATATATACGATGTGTGGGACGAAAAAAACATACACGAACAGCAGTATGTTGCCGATTATATACGAGAGCGCCTGCGGTGTTTTACCCCAAAGGTTGATGAAGCAAAACCACAGACACTTGTGGCCGGTCAGCTGATACATATTGTCACACATTTCAGATTTAACTTGAATGCCAATGCTGGTATAGGAAATCTTATAAAGACACTTCATCCAACGCCTGCAGTATGCGGACTGCCCAAAGAAGAAGCCTACAAGTTTATATTAGATAATGAAAGCGGTGACAGAGGATATTATAGCGGCTTTTCAGGACCGCTGAACTACGAAGGCTCCACACATCTCTTTGTGACATTACGATGCATGCAGATAGAAGGCAGATGCTGCAAACTATATGCCGGTGGTGGATTGTTAAGTGAAAGTGAAGTAGAAACAGAATGGCTTGAAACAGAAGCCAAAATGGATACAATGAGACGATGTTTAGCGATAAGAAGAATATAAATATACTAACCTCATTGCTTGTTGCACACGGGGTGAAACGAGTGGTGGTGTGTCCTGGGTCAAGAAATGCGCCCATAGTGCACAATTTTAACGAATGTGCCGACATAATATGTTACCCTGTAACAGACGAGCGCAGTGCAGGCTTTTATGCTTTAGGTATGGCTTTGGCTGATAATAGTCCTGTGGCCGTGTGTGTTACTTCAGGCACTGCATTGCTTAATGTCGTTCCGGCAGTGGCAGAAGCATCCTATCGGCATAGGGGAATAATTGTTATATCAGCAGACCGTCCGTTGGAGTGGATTGATCAGCTTGACGGACAGACGCTGCCTCAGAGCGGTGCGTTCGGTAAATATGTGAGCAAATGCGTATCGCTGTCAGAGCCAAATAATGAACAAGAGCACTGGTATTGCAACAGAGTAGTGAATGAGGCTCTTATTGCTGTGAAGACACACGAAAGAAAGTCTGTGCATATTAACGTACATATCAACGAGCCATTGTTTAACTTCACTCAACAGGAACTGCCGCTTGAGCGTAAAATAAGCTATATGCCATCTGTAATGAATTTAGACGCTTTAAGAACGATTGCAGAACGGATTCAGGCAGCACATAAGCCTATGATTATAGTAGGACAGACAAGATCCAGAAACAGTGAAGTTACAGATGCCATAAAGACTATAGGACGTAAAGTTGTAACGATATCAGAGACACTGGCATCTGACGTTATTACACATTTTGACCTGATGCTGTCACGTATAGGAAAAGACGAGCGCTATATGCCTGACTTTATTCTTTTTCTAGGCGACAATATGGTGAGCAAACGTCTGAAAAAGTTTCTACGTCTGTCGCATCCAGCTGAAAGCTGGGCTATAAGTGAAGACCGTGAGATACACGACACTTTTATGCATCTTACGGGGATTATTGAGGCCGACTATAAAGAGGCACTGACGGCATTGGCCAAAATGATAAACGAAACAGAGGGTATGCAAGACGGCGTGTCTGACCTTGACAACGCTGAGTTTAGACATATATGGCATGAACAGATCAAGAACATAGACGAAAAAATTGCCGCTTATGATCCGCAATACTCCCAGATGTCTGCTGTAAAAATATTTGAAGAGTCACTGGCAGACATGGACTATGAATATCACGTGCATTATGCCAATAGTTCGGCCGTCCGTTTGGCTGACATATATTCAGATCATTATGTATGGTGTAACCGCGGTGTAAACGGTATAGAAGGTAGCTTGTCAACAGCAGCAGGATTCTCTGTTGCATGCCGCGATATGGTGTTCTGTGTGATAGGTGATCTCAGTTTCTTTTATGACCAGAATGCTTTATGGAACACAAATCTTAGAGGCAACTTCCGTATGTTGCTGCTGAACAATGGCGGTGGTGGAATATTCTACAATTTGAAAGGACTGAAAGAGAGTAATGCGTGCGAAAAACTTGTTGCGGCATGCCACATGACAACTGCTCAAGGTATATGCACACAAAACGATATAGGATATATGTCTGCACGTAATGCAGAAGAGTTGCGCCTTGGCATTGCCATGCTGCTCGCCTCGGATGCAAAACGCCCGATGTTGCTTGAGGTGTTTACGGACATATCTGATGATAGTAATGCATTAAGTGAATTAGTAAAAAATATAAAATAAATATGGCACAGAGAAATTGGGAACCAATAAAGGGATTCGACTTTAAGGAAATATTGTTTGAACAATACAATGGTATTGCAAAGATTACCATTAACCGTCCGCGTTATCGAAATGCGTTTACTCCTAGGACAACATTTGAAATGAGTCAGGCTTTTGCCTACTGTCGCGAAGCTCAGGATATATGCGTTGTTATATTAACAGGTGCAGGCGACAAGGCTTTCTGCTCTGGAGGAGACATGCATGTTAAGGGGCGAGGCGGATATGTAGGAGAAGATGGTGTGCCGCGCCTAAATGTACTTGACGTTCAAAAACAAATTCGTTCTCTGCCTAAGCCTGTTATTGCCATGGTTAACGGTTATGCCATAGGGGGCGGTCATGTGCTCCATGTGGTGTGTGACTTGACTATTGCTAGTGAGAACGCAATATTCGGACAGACTGGGCCTAAGGTTGGTTCGTTCGATGCCGGATTTGGAGCTTCATATCTTGCACGCATAGTAGGACAGAAGAAGGCAAGAGAGATATGGTTCCTGTGCCGCCAATATACAGCAGAAGAAGCTGAGCGTATGGGACTTGTTAATTGTGTAGTTCCTTTTGACAAGTTGGAGGATACATGTGTAGAATGGGCTGAGACTATGATGGAACGCAGCCCGTTGGCCTTGCGCATGATTAAAGCCGGACTAAACGCAGAACTTGACGGACAGGCGGGAATACAGGAATTGGCAGGAGACGCTACAATGCTCTACTATTTTTTGGATGAGGCACAGGAAGGCGGAAAAGCTTTTCTTGAAAAGCGTAAGCCTGACTTCAAGAAATATCCTAAACTGCCATAAACAGATAGTCGTAATATAAATACTTATGTTTAATTCCGGTTGCAGTATGTATCTATATGTGCATAACGTAACCGGAATTAAACAACCATAAGTAATTATACCAAATCTGTTTTATAAATAAAAAACATATGACCGACAGGACAAAAGATAATGATGACTATAAGTTAATGCCGAAAATTAAAGTTACGTATGAGATACGAGATAAAGATTATACCACGTACATTTCACTTTAAGCAACCAGCCGGCACTTCACGTGGAGTGTATATGACAAGGCTATCGTGGCTGCTGGAGCTTACATCGCCGGATATGCCGGGACATAAAGGTATTGGCGAGTGTGCACCTCTGCCAGACTTAAGCTGTGACTATGCTCCTAATTATGAAGAGACATTGCGCAAGATGTGTGACAAGTTCATGAACGAGGGGCAAATAGATTATAAAGAAATGCGTGATTTTCCGTCAATGCTATTTGGTCTTGAAACTGCGCTGAAACATTTTGAATGTGGCAGCATCAACTTCTATGATACTCCGTTTAGCCGTGGTGAAGCTGGAATACCGATAAACGGTCTTGTGTGGATGGGAACTTTCGAAGAAATGATGCAGCGTATAGACGAAAAAATAAAGCAAGGTTTCAGATGTATCAAGCTGAAAATAGGAGCTATAAACTTTGACAAGGAGCTTGATATGGTTAAACATATACGTGAACGATTTTCGCATAATGAACTGGAAATCAGGCTTGATGCAAATGGCGGTTTTAAATTTGATGATGCTCTGTACAAACTGGAACTACTTTCACAATATTCGATACACTCGATAGAACAGCCCATACGGCAACATCAATGGGGCAACATGGCTCAGCTATGCCGTGAGTCACCAATGCCTATTGCACTAGATGAGGAACTTATTGGCGTAAATGATCCGGACATGAAAGAATATATGCTCAATGTGATAAAACCGGCATACATTATTCTGAAACCTTCATTACATGGAGGTATAAACGGTGTGAAGGAATGGATAGATATTGCTACGGACAAAGGCATAAAAACATGGATTACTAGTGCTCTTGAAAGTAATATAGGGCTGAACTCTATTGCACAACTTACAGCTCAAGAGTATGGACCAGATATATCCATTCCGCAAGGACTGGGCACTGGTATGCTCTTTACAGACAACATAGACATGCATTTGGAAATAAGAGACAATAAACTTTGGCGTAAATTGGCAGAAGACAGAGAATGACACTTGATGATTTTTATACCGAATGGAACAATGATTCTGATATGATGCTTGTGCACACAAGCGGATCAACAGGCAAACCGAAACCTATGATGGTTGAGAAATGCAAGATGGAAGCTAGCGCAACCATAACTTGTGACTTTCTGAACCTAAAGGAGGGTGACACGGCATTATTGTGCATGCCTCTCGATTATATTGCCGGTAAGATGGTGGTAGTACGCTCTATCGTGCGTAAGCTCAAACTTATTAACGTGAAACCGTCAGGGCATCCATTGTCTGGAATGACCGAAGCTCCTGTATTTGCTGCAATGATACCTATGCAGGTGTTTAATAGTCTGCAGGTGCCAGAAGAAAAAGAAATACTTATGCGGATAAAGCACCTGATAATAGGCGGAGGAGCGATAGACGATAAAATGGAGAGAGAGCTCAGGGATTTTCCAAATGCGGTATGGAGCACATATGGCATGACTGAAACTTTGTCACATATAGCCTTAAGACGCCTTAACGGCAATGAGGCTAGCTGTTGGTATACGCCTTTTGAAAGTGTTGATGTGAGTGTAAATGAGGATGGATGCCTTGTAATTGACGCCCCAAAAGTATCAGATTCGATGATTATAACGAATGACATAGCTGAAATTGGGAAAGATGGCAGGCATTTTCGCATATTGGGACGTAAAGATAACGTCATAGACAGCGGGGGCATAAAAATACAGATAGAAGAAGTGGAAGCCTTGTTAAAGAAATATTTGACCGTACCATATGTTATAACAAAAAAGAGTGACCATAAATTTGGTGAGGTTGTCGCAATACTCGTTGAAAGCGACGATATTGAGAAAATAAAGAAACTATGCGAAGACAATATGCCAAAATATTGGCAGCCAAAGATATATATAAGTGTGAAAGAAATACCTCGCACACAGACAGGGAAACCGGCTCGCAGATTGGCTGCAGAAATCGCAGAGAACAATACAACCGGATAATTAGAACCGTTAATATGAATTTGTCTGACTATTTTGTTTATTAATTATTTGCATGTAATTCAGTAAAGGAACGAACACGTCTTATGAACTCAAAGTTAAAAGGAACATTATGCAGCATTGGTGCTGCCGTTAGCTATGGATTAAATCCGTTAGGCGCATTGCCTCTCTATTCGCAGGGCATAAATACAAATACGGTATTGTTCTTCAGATATGGACTTGCCGTGGTGTTATTGGCTCTTTTTATGCTTTTCAAGCGCCAGTCATTTGCGATAACAAAGAAAGAAACATCAATATTAGTGGCATTAGGCATATTGTTTGCGATGTCATCATTGACACTATTCTTGAGCTTCCATTACATGGGAGCAGGAATAGCATGTACGTTGCTATTTGTCTATCCAGTGATGGTGGCTGTAATGATGACCGTATTCTTTAAAGAAAAACTAACCATAATAACTATATTATCGATAATTCTTGCTCTTAGCGGCATTGCTCTGTTATATAAGGGAAATGACGGGGATGTGTTGAATATCACGGGTGTGATACTTGTTATGATTTCGTCTTTAACTTATGCTATATATATAATTGTTGTAAACAAATCTCCATTACGAATATCTTCTGTCAAACTCACATTTTATGTGTTATTATTTGGTGTAATATCTCTCATCATTTATTCGTTGGCAGGTGACCAAAACAATTATATTCAAATGCTTACGACTCCAGAGATGTGGTTCTATGCGTTGATTTTGGCATTATTCCCAACGGTAATTTCGTTATTGTTGATGGTTGTTGCTGTTCACGAAATAGGCTCAACACCTACAGCTATAATGGGGGCATTAGAGCCATTGACTGCCGTTGTGATTGGAGTGGTGATGTTTGGCGAACAGCTGACATTAAGAATGGCTACCGGAGTGCTGATGATATTGGTAGCTGTACTTTTTATTATAGCAGGGAAATCATTGACTGTAAACAAAATAACTACAGTCATCGGACGTCTTGGCCATGTTGTCGTAAAACATTGGAGATGGAGATTGTAAAAAAATGAGGTGACTTAAGGAAACAATTGGGTGGAACGCAGTATAATTCATATCGACATGGATGCCTTTTTTGCTTCTATTGAGCAGAGAGACAATCCTGAATTGCGGGGAAAGCCTATAGTAGTAGGCTTTGATGGTCCACGTGGAGTTGTGTCTACAGCAAGTTATGAAGCCAGAAAATATGGAATACATTCAGCAATGTCTATATTTAAGGCAAAAAAGCTGTGTCCACAATTAATCGTTGTTGCAAGTGACCATGACAGATATAAGTCTGTCTCAATGCAGGTTTATGAAATATTCTGCGATTTCACCGATAAGATAGAGCCTCTGTCAATAGACGAGGCCTTTCTTGATGTCACTGACAATGTCAATAATATGCCGGCTGAAGAGATTGCACTAAAGATAAAGGAACGGATAAAAAACGAACTGTATCTGACTGCGTCTGCCGGCATCTCATACAATAAGTTTTTGGCAAAAATAGCGTCTGACTATAACAAGCCTGACGGAATATTTACTGTTAAAGCAGAAAAGGCACTAATGTTTCTGGAAACTCTGCCAATAGAGAAGTTTTGGGGTGTTGGTCCGAAGACAGCTGTCATTATGCATAAAATGGGCATTTTTAACGGTAAACAGCTGCGTCAATGCACCCTTAACCATCTAACTGAGGTGTTTGGAAAGTCAGGAAAAATGTATTATAACTTTGCACGCGGCATTGATGAAAGAGCTGTGGAGCCGGTGAGAATAAGAAAATCCGTGGGATGTGAACAAACTTTTTTGACTGACCTTAATAGAAAATCGGCCATTTATATAGAGCTATACCATATTGTCCTAGAATTAACAGAAAGATTGGATAAAAGCAAATTCAGCGGCTATACTCTAACGCTAAAAATAAAGTTCAGCGATTTTATGCAGACAACAAGAAGTATAACGTCATTTAAACCTCTTACTGATAAGGATACCATACTTCCTTTAGCAAAAAAACTTATTGAGCAGGTGGATTATTCTACTAAACCGATAAGACTAATAGGGCTATCAGTTTCTAATCCACATAACGAAAAAACACGTCAAGAATGGATTGAAGGAGAACTTAAGTTCAAAGAATGGGATGATTTTGCTGCACAATAGCTTGCATTTATAGAATTTGTTTTGTAAATTTGCAACCTAATCAAGGTAATATAACCGTATATTTATGAAACAAACTAAGATTGTAGCTTCTATAAGCGATCGCAGATGCGACGTTGATTTTATTCGCCAACTTTTTGATGCAGGAATGAATGTGGTACGAATGAATACCGCACACGCCACACCTGAGGGAATAAAACAGATAATACGGAATACACGTGCGGTTAGTAAGCATATTGGCATTCTGATTGATACCAAAGGACCTGAAGTAAGAACAACGGGAAATGATGCTCCTATTGAATATAAGACAGGAGACGTCGTAAAAATTTTTGGACGTCCAGAAATGAAAACGGAGCACGATATATTAAATCTGTCATACGAAAACTTTGCCAATGATGTGCATGTTGGCGACGACATCCTGTTTGATGACGGCGCGATAGACATGAAGGTAATCGGCATAAACGGTCCTGCTGTCGTAGCACAAGTACAAAATGACGGATTGTTAGGATCTAATAAAAGTGTTAACGTGCCAGGTGTTCATATAGACCTGCCTGCACTTACGGAGAAAGACAAGCGCAACATACTACTGGCAATAGAGGAAGATATCGACTTTATAGCTCACTCTTTCGTAAGAAGCAAGGAAGATGTGCTTGCAGTTCAGAGGATTCTTGATGAACACAATAGTGATATCAAGATTATCTCTAAAATCGAGAACCAGGAAGGTGTTGATAATATTGATGAAATCATAGAAGCGTCTTACGGAATCATGATAGCACGAGGTGACCTAGGTATTGAAGTCCCTATAGAAAAGATTCCTGGAATACAGCGAATGATAATTCACAAATGTATGAGAGCTAAAAAGCCTGTTATTGTTGCGACACAAATGCTTCATACTATGATTAATAATCCGCGCCCGACACGTGCGGAAGTAACAGATATTGCAAATGCTATTTATTATAGAACAGACGCATTGATGCTGAGCGGCGAAACTGCTTCAGGAAAGTATCCTGTTGAAGCTGTTAAAACTATGGCTTCAATAGCAGAACAAGCTGAACAGGATAAGATGTATGACCACGATTACGACTTTCCGCTCAGTGAAAATTGCGATGTAACAGAATTTTTGGCACGTAATGCAATTGAAGCGACCGAAAGATTGGGTGTGAAGGGTATAATTACAGACAGTAAGACAGGTCTTACTGCACGTAACCTTGCAGCATTCAGAGGTCCCAACCCTGTACTTGCAATATGCTATAAGGAAAAGACACAGCGATGGCTGGCACTGAGCTATGGCGTTATTCCTGTTGCTCAACATGAGCAGATTGGCGCACAGGAGCAATTCCTTGCAGCTCTGCGTATGTTACGCCAAAAAGGCTACTTACGTATGGAAGACAAGATAGCTTATCTGAGTGGCAGTTTTGGAAGGGGAGGAGGAACCACATTCTTGGAAATAAATAAAGTACAGGAAGTATTCGACCGCTCATATGAGTTTCATCTGCCAAATAAGACCAGGTAATAAGATTGCTCGTTTTGAACATTTCAGATGATAAATATTGAACATAATTTATATAAGCGCGTGGAGACAACAAAAGATTGTCTCCACGCGTGCTATATATGAGCAAATTGGAAAACATATGCAAGCGTTTTTAAATGCATCTATTCATTACTTATATATACTTTATTAGTCTTATTTGTTTTCTAATCTTCCATACGTCTTGACGTAGCTGAAAAGCAATCAACAATGCTGCATAATTATATTGAAGGTTTAGAATAAAGAAAAGGATACACCAATTCTGATGTATCCTTCATTTAGATTTCAGGAACCAAGATTCCATTTACACTTTAAAATATCTTCTCACTAATGCATTTTGAAAGCGATGACATTCTTTAATGTGTTATCAAGATAGAATGTATAAGGAACGGTATCTTTGCCATTGCATATTTTGGTCTTTGTGAATATATATGGCTTATTACCATTTCCGTATTCTATGTTCTTCTTGAAAAGCCTGTTTTTTTTCGCACTATTTTTCATTACAATTATCATACTGTCAGTAAGATTCTTCGTTGAATCAATTTTATTGAAGCTTATCGAATAGTCGGCAGCCGTCATGTTTTGATCAAGAAAATCTTTAACAGCACTCTCTGCTTTATGCTGTTTTCCACAACTTACAGCAACAAGAGTAATAGAACAGATGATAATAATCTTAATATAACGTTTCATCCTGCAGAAGCGTTATTTCTCGGGGACGTTCTTCATTATCTCCAAAAGATGATCCCAAACCATTTGAACTGTAGGTATAAGCAAGCGCTCTTCTGGAGAATGTACTCCTCTAAGAGTCGGACCCATTGATACCATGTCAAGATGAGGATATTTTTCTGAGAACAGACCACACTCCAAACCGGCATGGATTCCGATTACCAACGGTTCTTTGTTAAAGAGCTTCTTGTATGTGTCTACAACAATTTGGGTGAGCTTACTGTCTTGCTTCATCTGCCATGCCGGATATTTGTCCCCTTGGGTAACTTCAGCACTAGCCAACTCAAATAAAGCTTTTATTGTGTTGCCCATATTGTTAAGATTGCTCATTACGTTAGAACGCTGTGATGCGACAATCTTTATATCGCTTTCTGTAGTATTTACACTAGCGACATTGCTTGAAGTTTCGACCATCCATGCAAGTGCTTCATCCTGACACATGGCCATAACACCATTGTCTACAGCCTGAAGTGCCTGTATGAATTTTGTATTTACAGGCTCTTTTATTACAAGCCCTTTATCTGTGCTTTCAAGACTAAATTTAATCTCCTTTTCTGTAACATGGAATTCTGCCTCGACTTCAGCAGTAAATACATTTAGATCAACACTGACATTTTCTTTGTATTGAGCAGGTACTGCAAAAATAACAACACCATCACGAGGAATAGCATTGTGCATACGTCCTGAATTGAAACTAACAAGTTTTACACCATATTTTTCGTTTATAATATAAACAAACCTTGTCAGTAACTTAATACCATTTGCGAATTTTTTATTAATATCGTCACCGCTATGTCCGCCATGCAAACCCTGAAGTGAAAGTTTTAAAAAGAAATAATTTTCAGGAGCCTCTTCTCTTTCTATATTGAATGTGGCAACTGTAGTCATACCTCCGGCACAGCTAATGAAGAACTGACCTTCATCCTCACTGTCAAGGTTGATGAGCATATCACCTGTCATAAATCCTTCTTTCATGCCACTGGCGCCTGTAAGTCCTGTTTCCTCATCTCTTGTAAATACACATTCTATAGGACCATGTTCCAAAGAGTCGTCATCAAGCACGGCAAGTTGCATAGCACAGCCAATACCATCGTCTGCACCTAATGTCGTACCTTTAGCCTTCAGCCACTCACCATCAACATAAGTTTCAATAGGATCTTCCTCAAAGTTGATTTCTTTATCAACAAGTTTTTCGCAAACCATGTCCATGTGGCTCTGAAGGATAAGGGTCTTTTTATTCTCATATCCTTTTGAAGCCTTCTTTCTTATTACAACATTTCCGGTTTCGTCTACAATAGTTTCAAGGTTTCTTGCCTCACCAAAATTCTTTAGGTATTCAATCATTTTTTCCTCGTGCTTTGAAGGACGTGGAATCTTGTTGATCTGTGCAAAGTGCTCAAAGACACTTGCCGGCTTTAGTTCAATTTTCTCCATTATTATTGCTACATTTATGTTATTTTATTAAAAATAAATATTTCTGTTTACAATAAGCAATATAAGAACCGCAAAAACAAACGGGTTTGTTTTGTTTTGTCTCCGAATTGCATTATCTTTGCATGCAAAAATAAGAAAAATGGCAGAAACTTTCCTTCTTGGCATGTTAATAATTGCTATATCTTTAATATTGCTTTGTATAAAGCTTATATTATTAAAGAACGGGAAGTTTTCGTCTCCACACGTGGGTGATAATCCCGGTTTGCGCAAGAACAAAATACACTGCGTAATGGATGAAGATAAAGAAGCCCGGAGACATGTCGAAAGATTGGACAAGAATAAATCAGTGTAATAATTTAAAACAATAATGGGTATGAAAAAATTAATCCGTTCAGCAGCTGTTGTTGCATTAATGTCACTCGTTGTGGCTTCATGTAACAAACAAGCACCAAAGGTAGAAGAAAAGTCGGCTTCTACCAACACCGCAAATGCAGGTATGAAGATTGCATATATTGAGGTGGATTCAATTATGTCTCAATATAAATTCTGCAAAGAATATTCTTTGATTCTTGAAAAGAAGAGCCAGAATATTCAAAATACAGTAAATGCCAAAGGACGTTCTCTTCAGGCAGCAGCCGCAAAATTCCAGCAGGATATACAGAACAATAAATATACCCAGCAGCAGGCAGAAGCTGTTCAAGCCGGTTTGCAGAAGCAGAATGCGGACTTACAGGCTTTACAGCAAAGATTAGGTGCTGAGTTCCAGGCTGAAACAGAAAAATTTAATAAAGCTTTGCGCGATAGTATCCAGCACTATTTAGCTGTATATAACAAAGATAAGAAATTCTCTCTCATCTTGAGTAAGGCTGGTGACAATATTCTGTATGCCGACAAAACTTATGATATAACAAACGAAGTTATTGCAGGTTTAAATAAAGCATACAAACCAGTTGCTAAAAAGAAATAATAGAATATTTTTGTGAAATAGAAAAGACACGTTGAAAATGATTTTGAAATTTTTAACGTGTCTTTTTGTTACTGAGGTATTCGTCTATTTATTCCCAAAATAAGACATGGAATTTATTAATGCATAGAACTACATTAACTTATTGTTTCTAGTTATTAAGAGACTTTATCATTTGTATAAATGATTACTGATTAACCCCATAACCAAAGAGAGCAAAGTCACCTTTAAGCGGATCGTCAGGAAATATATCCCTAAGTTTCCCTGTAAGCTTTATTGCCACACTCATTGAGGCTGTTTTATTGTTTATCAAATGTAATTTATTCGCTTCTTGGAGAACATGTGTATCCAATGGTACAATTAAGGTACGCTTGTCAATAAAATCACTCCATAAACCTATATCTACTGGAGAATTATCTCTGACCATCCATCTTAGAAACATACAAACTCTCTTGCACGCGGATGTAGTATTTTTAGGGATAATTGTCTCTATGCCGGTTTTTGCAGAATAGCTTGTTATTGCTTTTATTGCAGATAATCCGTCAGAAGAATTCCTTTTGACAAAATTACCAATTGATTCATATTCTATCAGCAGATTGTGTAAAGATTCAAATAATTTATACATCATGCTGAAATTATACAATCTGTAAAAGCAGCTTTTATCATCTTCTTTAAAGCTATCTTTATAATAGTCTTGCTTTATCCAATTATACATATCGTTATCAGCATAATCGAGTAGTGCTTGTATTTTGGGCATAAACTGCTTTCTGCTTCCATAGCTCAAACATGATGCAACAAAAGCAGCAACTTCTTTATTTTGCCTGCCTTCAACCTGATGCATAAATCGACTTGGATCATCATGCAAGAAATCAGATGTCTCATATCGTTGAGCGTACTCCTCTAATATAGATTTTATTTTACTATCCATATAAATAATATATGAAAAACAGGCTCTGCATGTAAAAATACTACTGCAGAGCCTGACTTATTATTTAATTTGTACTAGACAAATATTTGGTATACATTACAGAATTGTCTTAACTGCTTCAAGCATGCCTTTCTCCTGAATGAGATCGAGATCCTTCTTAACCAATGCATTTAGACCTGCAATGTTATTCAAATCTTCACCCCAAATCTGTGTCGCAGAAAGAACACCATCTGTAACTTTCTGAGTGTCACCAGTAGCCCAAAGATTCTTAAGCAAGTCCATGATCTCCTGAGAGTCATTAGGAACAATCTCAGTACCATCTTCGCGTTTACCACCCTTATAGTATGTTATGATGGCTGCAAGACCGAATACAAGACCTTGTGGAAGTTCACCTTTACGTTCCAGATATGTCTTAACACCGGGCAGGTCACGTGTCTGATATTTCGGGAAAGAGTTAAGCATGATGCTAGTTACCTGATGATCAACGAACGGATTCATAAAACGCTCCAAAACATCACTAGCAAACTTCTGAAGTTCGTCCTTCGGAAGGTTAAGTGTTTCCATTAGCTCCTCGAACTGAACTTTATGTATATACTTGCCAATAACAGGATCTTTGCAAGCATCACGTACAATATTAATACCACTCAAGAATGCAACAGGACTCAATACTGTATGAGGGCCATTAAGCAATGTAACCTTACGCTCATGATATGGCTCTTCTGAAGGTACAAATAATACATGAAGACCAGCCTTATCTGCAGGGAATTCTTCTGCAATCTCTTTAGGTGCTTCAATTACCCATAAATGGAATATTTCTGCCTGAACGACGAGATTGTCTTCGTAACAGATTTTCTGCTGAATATCCTTGATTTCCTTGCGTGGGAAACCCGGTACAATTCTGTCAACTAATGTTGCATAAACGCCGCAGCATTCTGTAAACCATTTTTTGAAGTCCTCACCAAGATTCCAAAGTTCGATATACTTATAAATGCAATCTTTGAGAACATGACCATTAAGGAATATCAGCTCACATGGGAAAATAATGAGACCCTTTGTAGGATCACCATTGAATGTCTGATAGCGACGATAAAGCAACTGTACTAATTTTCCGGGATATGAACTTGCAGGAGCATCCTCTAGTTTGCAATTAGGATCAAATGCAATACCTGCTTCTGTCGTATTTGATATTACAAAACGAATTTCAGGCTGATCTGCAAGAGCCATGAAAGCTTGATTTTGTGTATAAGGATTCAATGCACGGCTTATAACATCAATACGTGTAAGGCTGTTTACCGGCTTACCTTCATCAAGTCCCTGAAGATTTACATGATATAGGCAATCTTGACCATTAAGCCAATCAACCATACCTTTTTCAATTGGCTGAACAACAACAACAGAACCATTGAAATCAGTTTTCTGATTCATATTGTAAATAATCCAGTCAACGAAAGCACGCAGGAAGTTTCCTTCACCAAACTGAATGATCTTCTCAGGCATTACGCTTTTAGGCGCAGTCCTTTTGTTTAAAGCTTGCAATTTTTTCATGATTTATACTAATGAGTTTGTTTTTCTTTTACGATGCAAAATTACTATTTTATTTTATACCTTGCTACGTTTTTCCTGATTAAACTTACGTAAAGGTTTGCGTAATCGTAATATGCAGATATTATGCACTGATTACATTGCATAGGTATTAAAACCTCCATCAACTACAGCAACTGTACCTGTTACAAATTTTGCTGCATCACTCATTAAATAATGTATTGTTCCGCAAAGCTCTTCCGGATCACCCATTCTGCCAAATGGTGTCTGATGTATAACGTCTTTACCTCTCTGAGTATAAGAGCCATCAGGATTTGTAAGCAAAGTTCTGTTTTGTTCTGTTATAAAAAATCCAGGAGCAATAGCGTTAACACGAATACCTTCACCAAACTTTTTAGCACACTCTGTTGCCATGAATGCCGTAAAATTGCTTATACCAGCTTTGGCTGCTGCATAACCGCATACACGTGTTATAGGACGGAATGCTGCCATTGAAGAGAAATTGATAATCGAACCCTTACCCTGTTTCACCATAGGCTTCAGGAATATCTGTGTTGGTATAACTGTACCTGTCAGATTCAGATTAAGAACTTTTTGAAATTCTTCAACTTTTAAGTCAAAAAAGTTTTTGTCTGGTGCTATTACTGCGCCTGGCATATTTCCACCTGCAGCATTCAGTAATGTATCAATACGTCCATATTTTGCAATAATATCATCACAGTTCTTTTGCACTAATTCTTGATTCATAACATCAGTTTTCATGAATTCAGCATGATAACCTTCTTTTTTAATGTCCTCAACGATTTCGTTTCCGACGTCTTCTTTTCTACCAAGAATGATAACTTTTGCACCATTTTTTGCAAGATATTTTGCAATTGTACGTCCTAATACACCTGTTCCGCCTGTTATGACAGTAACGTTGTCTTTAATATTAAATAGTTCGTTCATAATTTTTTGATTTTATTTTTGATTTATTCCTAATTCTCTGTCAACTGTAGCTAGAATACCCTGTACTTGCCCCATAGCAAACATACGTCCAAGGAAAGTATAACCTGCATTATAACCTTTATCAAGATCGCCTAACATGTTGGGCCCATGGTCAACACGCATCGGTAAGTTTGGATTTGTTTTCTCAAATATTCGTGCTAATTCTATCAAGTCGGCACGTCCGCCAAGATGTGAAGCTTCTGTAAAATCTCCGTTAGGGAAAACTTTACAAGATCTCATATGCACGAACCAAGTACGATCTGCATATTTGCGTGCAAGTTCAGTAACGTTGTTATGGGCACCAGCAGACAATGAACCTGCACAGAATGTCAATCCGTTATGCGGGTCATCTACGGCCTTTAAGAACCAGCTGATGTCATCATCGCATGTAACAATACGTGGGAGACCGAGAATAGGGAATGGAGGATCATCCGGATGTACACACATATACATGTCGTATTCATTACATGTCGGCATTATTGCAGAAAGAAAATATCTCATATTTTCTCGCAACTGATCCTTTGTTATACCTTTATATAAATCTAAAAGTTGCCTGAAGAGTTCTACAGGATGTTCGTCATTTTCAGAAATATTTCCGTTTACAAAGCCTTGAGTCTTAACAATAATATTTTCAACAAGCCTATGATCATCTTCAGGTGTCATTGTTTGTTTAAGCTTTTCAACCTCCTCTAGAACTTCTTGACTATATTGCTCTTCTGCATTTTCACGCTTCAGTATGCAGCAGTCAAAATAAGCGAACTGAGCATGGCTGAAGAATAAATTACTGGTTCCGTCCGGATTTGGATGGGCTAAATCTGTCCTGGCCCAATCCAACACAGGCATAAAGTTATAGCATATAGTATGGATACCTTCCAGACTAAGATTTTTAAGACTCTCTTTATATTTTTTAATGAGTTCATCCCTGTCCGGTCCTGCATATTTAATACTTTCGCAAACAGGAAGGCTTTCAACAACAGACCAACGCATACCATAACTCTCGATATATTCACGCAGGTCGCGTATCTTTTCTCTAGTCCATACCTCACCATTAGGAACATCATGTAATGCCGTGACTATTCCTTCAACGCCAATTTGTTTTAGCATCGACAAAGTAATCTTATCTTTTTTGCCGAACCATCTCCATGTCTTTTCCATATTAGTTTTCTTTATATAAAATCATAAATTACTCATGATGATAATGTTCATTTTTTATTATCGTGCATGCACGATAAACCTGTTCCGTAAAGAGCAATCTAACCATCTGATGAGAAAGTGTCATCTTTGATAATGACATTTTCTCATTGGCACGTTCATATACAGCTTGAGAGAATCCATAGGGGCCACCTATCACAAAAGTCAACTGCCTTATAGTTTGTTGCTTGTTTCCCAACCACGCTGCAAATTCTACACTTCTGAATTCTTTTCCGTGTTCGTCTAATAAGACGACATAACTTTTATCGTCTATATTCTTTAAAATCAGTTCTCCTTCTTTTTCTTTCTGCTGTTTTTCATTAAGGCTCTTGGTGTTTTTAAGCTCAGGAATAACTTTTAAACAAAAAGGTGTATAATGATTTGTTCTGGCTACATAGTCTTCAATCCCTTCGGCATACAGTTTGTTGTCCGTTTTTCCTACAAGTAACAATGTCGTTTTCATATTCAATACTCTTTTTGGCGTTTAGGATTCATTGGAAACCATCCTTTCTTAACCCGGTCACGTTGCTCAAACAATTCTTTTATTGACCATAAAGATGAAGCACCGAATATGCCTAATATAGCTGAACAAAGTGAATCTGCAATTAATAGGGCCAATAACAGGCAGACAATTCCTACAATCAGGAATATCCACCAAAACTTTGTACCTGTATAATATTCTGTTTTTATTACTATCGGATGAAAAATGCCAATAATCAAAAAACATGATATTGCTATAATAATTCCAGAAAAATACATCTATGCTTATGTTTCGTTATTATTTCCGCAAAAATACTCATTTATTTTTAATAGGGCAAAAAGAAATGATAGAAAAACTTCGTATAAATTAAATTTAGATGAAAAAAAAGAAAAAAAAATTCTTGAGCGTAATTTTTGAATTTAATTTATTACCTTTGTAAACAATAAAATTACTAACACTAATATTAATAATATGGAAAAAAACACGGAATTAATTGCATTATGTGAAAATAAGGCAAAACAATGGCTATCACCTTTTTTTGATCAGGAAACACAAGAAAAGATTAAGACCATGTTGGAAAATGAAGACAAAACCGATTTAATAGAAAGTTTTTATAAAAACCTTGAATTCGGTACAGGTGGCCTTAGAGGTATAATGGGAGTAGGTAGCAACCGTATGAATATTTATACCGTCGGCATGGCTACACAAGGATTTGCTAATTACCTAAAAAAGAATTTTGCAGACCGTGAGCAGATTTCTGTTGTTGTTTGCCATGACTGTCGTAACAACAGCAGACTTTTTGCAGAAACCGTTGCTGATATCTTTTCTGCAAACGGCATAAAAGTATATCTGTTTGACGACATGAGGCCAACGCCAGAATGTTCTTTTGCCATACGTCACCTGGGATGCCAAAGTGGTGTTAACATTACTGCTAGCCATAACCCCAAAGAATATAATGGATATAAAGCTTATTGGGCAGATGGCGCACAAGTACTGGCACCTCACGACAAAGGCATTATAGACGAAGTTAACAAAGTTAACGTTGAAGACATAAAGTTTGAAGGAAATAAAGAACTCATAGAAATTATAGGAGAAGAAATAGATAAAGTATATCTTGATCTCATACACGGAATTTCTATCGACCCAGAAGTAATTAACCGTCAGAAGGATCTTAAAATCGTATATACGCCACTACATGGAACTGGCATGACGCTAATACCGCGTTCTTTGAAATTATGGGGATTTGAAAACGTTCATTGTGTAAAAGAGCAAATGGTTAAAAGTGGCGATTTCCCGACAGTGGTAAGCCCTAACCCTGAAAATGGTGAAGCTTTAACATTGGCATTGCGTGACGCCAAAGAACTTGATGCTGATATTGTAATGGCAAGCGATCCTGATGCAGACCGTGTTGGAATGGCATGCAAGAACGACAAAGGGGAATGGATACTTATAAACGGCAACCAGACCTGTTTACTCTTCTTGTATTATATAATCAAAAACCGTCAGGCTAAAGGTTTGATGAAACCGACGGATTTCATTGTTAAAACGATTGTAACCACAGAAGTTATACGAAAAATAGCAGAAAAACAAAACATAGAAATGCGCGACTGCTATACAGGCTTTAAGTGGATTGCCCGTGAAATTGCCTTGTCAGAAGGCAAACAACAATATATAGGTGGAGGTGAAGAGAGCTACGGATTCTTGGCAGAAGACTTTGTACGTGACAAAGATGCTGTTTCTGCATGTTCTCTATTAGCAGAAATCTGCGCATGGGCAAAAGACCAAGGTAAAACACTCTATGATGTTGTGATGGACATTTATCTTGAGTATGGATTCTCTAAAGAATTCACAATAAATGTTGTCAAACCAGGAAAGAGCGGAGCAGATGAGATAAAGCAGATGATGACAGACTTCAGAAACAATCCCCCAAAAGAACTTGGCGGAAGCAAGGTCGTTACATGGAAAGATTATCAAACATTGGAGCAACGTGATGCAAACGGAAATGTTTCTAAATTAGAAATGCCAGAAACAAGCAATGTTCTGCAATGGTTCTGTGAAGATGGAACAAAAATAAGCGTTCGTCCGTCAGGAACAGAGCCTAAAATCAAATTCTATATTGAAGTTAAAGGCACAATGAAATGCAATGGGTGCTATGACCGTTGCACAAGCGAAGCAAACAATAAAATTGCAGAAATAAAAAAATCGTTAAACTTGAATTAACTAGGCAATTCCTATATCATTACAAAAAGGCGGAAATGTTATCATATTTCCGCCTTTTTGTATCATTAAATCATAAGTACATGATGTCATTCAAAATCTTTAGACTTACATCTAAATTTCAGCGATCATATATTTATAATTTATATGTCTTATTATTTTAGTATTTTATCACGTAATTGGCAAAATGCTTTTATTACCATTTTGTAATGGCGAAGCAATAAAATAAAGATTTAGAGTTTTCTTGTCTATAATAAAGTTTAAAATTATATGTTTTGCCCTAAATGTTTTTTGTAGGTCGAAAAAAAGTGTTAATTTAGCAGGCCCAAAAAGATGTAAAACGTCTTAAAACGAAAGCAAATGGCCTCAAACGGCATTTTATAGAAAATTAATACAATTAAAATTAATGGATAATAACACATTTGATCAAGACAGAATCATAAAGATTAATATAGAGGAGGAAATGAAATCCTCTTATATTGACTATTCTATGTCTGTTATTGTTGCCCGTGCTTTACCCGATGTTCGTGATGGATTTAAACCTGTACATAGAAGAATATTGTACGGTATGATGGGAATTGGCAACACGAGTGATAAGCCGTATAAGAAATGCGCCCGCGTAGTAGGTGAAGTCCTTGGTAAATATCATCCTCATGGAGACAGCTCTGTATATGGAGCATTGGTAAGAATGGCGCAAGATTGGAATATGCGCTATACTCTTGTTGATGGTCAAGGAAACTTTGGTAGTGTAGATGGTGATTCTGCCGCCGCAATGCGTTATACAGAATGCAGATTGTCAAAGATGGGTGAACACATTATGGACGACCTGGAAAAAGAGACTGTCGACATGATGAATAACTTTGACGACTCACTTCAGGAGCCCTCTGTAATGCCGACCAAGATACCAAATCTTTTAGTTAATGGAGGTAATGGTATTGCCGTTGGTATGGCAACAAATATTCCAACGCATAATTTAGGAGAAGTTATTGACGGATGTTGTGCATATATTGATAATCCAGATATTGATACAGAAGGCCTTATGCAATATATAAAAGCTCCAGATTTTCCGACAGGTGCTTATATATACGGCATTCAAGGAGTAAAAGATGCATACGAAACTGGTCGTGGACGTATAGTGATGCGTGCAAAGGCAGAAATTGAAAGCACAGAATCACATGATAAGATTGTCATCTCTGAGATACCTTATGGCGTAAATAAGGCTCAATTGATTGAATATATCGCTGATTTAGTAAAAGAAGGAAAACTTGATGGAATAAGTAATGCAAACGATGAATCCGGTCGTCAGGGCATGCGTATTGTGATTGATGTGAAAAAAGATGCCAATGCGAATGTCATCCTAAATAAATTATTTAAGATGACTGCATTACAAAGCTCATTCTCAGTCAATTGCATCGCATTGGTTAAAGGACGTCCGCGTTTGTTAACATTGAAAGATTGTGTGCATTATTTTGTTGAGCATCGCCATGATGTAACAATACGCAGAACAAAATTTGACTTGCGTAAGGCTCAAGAAAGAGCACATATACTTGAAGGCTTAATAATTGCTTGTGACAACATTGACGAGGTTGTTCATATTATCCGAGGCTCGAAGACTCCATCTGACGCTCAGCGTAATTTGGAAAAACGTTTTGAACTTGATGAATTACAATCAAAGGCTATTGTAGATATGCGTCTTAGTCAGTTGACTGGACTTAGAATGGATCAACTGCATGCTGAATACGAAGAGCTTGAAAAGCTAATCACATATTTACAGTCAATACTTGACGACCCTGAGCTTTGTAAGAAGGTTATGAAAGACGAACTTTTAGAGGTAAAGGAAAAATATGGTGATCCACGTCGCACTGAAATAAAATATTCTAGCGAAGAATTCAACCCTGAAGATTTTTATCCAAACGATCCTGTTGTGATAACAATAAGTCATTTGGGATATATCAAACGCACTCCGCTATCAGAATTCCGTGAGCAAGCCAGAGGTGGAGTTGGCAGCAAAGGTGCAAATAGTCGTGAACAGGACTTTACTGAATACATTTATCCTGCAACGATGCATAATACAATGATGTTCTTCACAAAGAAAGGACGTTGCTATTGGCTTAAATGCTATGAGATACCTGAAGGGGCAAAGAATTCAAAAGGTCGCGCAATACAAAATCTGTTGAACATAGAAAGCGATGATAGTATTAATGCGTTCCTTCGTTTACGCGGATTGGATGACCCTGATTTCATAAATAGTCATTATGTAGTATTTGCTACCAAAAAAGGATTAATAAAGAAAACAAGCCTTGAAGCATATAGTCGACCAAGAGCAAATGGTGTGATTGCCATAAACGTACTTGAAGGAGATGAGGTCGTTGGTGTAAGACTTACTAATGGACATAACGAACTGCTGCTTGCAGATAGAAATGGCCGTGCTGTAAGATTCCATGAAAATACTGTACGTGCGATGGGACGCGTTTCAACCGGTGTCAGGGGTATGCGTCTTGATGAAGGAGACGATGAGGTTGTAGGAATGGTTGTCGTCAATAAGCCGGAAGAAGAAACTATAATGGTTGTCAGTGAAAATGGATATGGAAAACGAAGCCAGGTAGAAGACTATCGTGTTACAAATCGTGGCGGAAAAGGCGTCAAAACGCTAAATATCACAGAAAAGACAGGCCGTTTGGTTGCAATAAAGGTTGTTACGGACGAGAATGACCTCATGATAATAAACAAAAGTGGTATTTTGATTCGTCTTAAAGTGTCAGAATGTCGTGTAATGGGTAGAGCGACACAGGGTGTCAGACTTATAAACTTGACAAAGAAAAATGATGTAATATCAAGTGTATGTAAAGTAATGAGTTCGGATCTAGAGGCGTTAGTTGAAGCTGAAAGTAGAAAAGAATGGGCACAAACAAGTGAGGCATTCAAAAATGATACTCAAGCTATACCAACAGATACAGACTCTGACGATGATACTCTTCCTGATATATCAGATGAGGATAAATTCGATGAACAATAACAATTATTTTTTAATAAATCTATTATGAAAAAGTTTATGACCTTGGCCGTAGCTTCTATACTAAGTATGTCGGCCTTTGCACAGGATGTGTATAAACAAATTTCGAAAATTAAAGATTATAATGAAGCTTATAATCTTCTGAAAAGTAACCTCAGCAATATGTCAGCTGAGCAAAAAGCTAAATGCTACAACAAACTTGTTGATTTAGCCTATGAGAAAGTTGTCAATGAGCAGGCTACAATTACCAGTAATCAGATGGCAGCACAGCTAAACACAAAAGTTGAGCCTTATGATACCATTGGACTTTACAATGCCGTGATGCAGGCTTTAGAAAATGGTGTACTCTGCGACGAATTTGATAATCAGCCTAACGATAAGGGTAAGGTGAAACCCAAGTTCCATAAGTCAAATGGCGACAGACTTTATCCAATCCGTTTCCATCTCATCAACGCTGGTATTTATTATCAGAATAAAGATGAAGCACTTGCATACAAGAATCTTGCAACTTATGTAGATAGTAATGATTATCCTTTGTTTAAAGAGCAGGATAAGAGCACAGACGCAAGTCTAACCCAGATGGCATATTATGCTGCGCGCTTTGCTTATTTTGCAAAGGAATATGACAAAGCTGAAAAATATGCAGATATCGCAATCAAAGATACTGCAATGGCAGATGATGCATTACAGCTTAAACTGGCAGTTATGCAAAACCAACTGAAGTCACATGAAGATACTCTTAATTATGTAAATAAACTTAAGAGTATTTATGCAAATGACGAAAATAATGATATGGTATTCAGTACAATATGCTCAATGCTCATATCTCTTAATGACAAGGCTGGTCTTTCAGAATTTGTTAAAGTAAAACTTGCTAAAGATCCGAACAACTTCACTGCATTGGCAATGAGTGGTCAGGCTAATATGAATGAGCACAAATGGGACGAGGCAATTGCAGATTTGTCAAAAGCAGCTTCAAAACAGCCTGAGAATGTCGCGGTATTAGCATCAATAGGCAATAGTTATATGTACAAAGCACAAGAAGCTGCAGAGCGTGCAACCGCCAATGGAAAGAAACTTTCTCCGGAAGCAGAAAATGCAATAATTGATGTTTATAAAAAGGCTATTGAATTTTTAGAGAAAGCTAAGAATCTTGATAAAGAAATGCAGTATAAAACTGTATGGGCATATTCATTATATACATGCTGTTACAGAATTTATGGCGCCGATGATCCTAAAACGAAGGAAATGGAAGCTTTGACAAAATAAATACATACAAATTAATAATTAATGGAGACCGGTGTTGGCCACAATATCGGTCTCCATCTTTAAAAGATATATAAATGCGTCATTATTTTCTATTTGTTACAATAATACTTTCTATTACGACTTCTGCTCAAAAGAAGGAAATTAGTCAGGCACGTTCTGATATAAAAAGTCGAAGTAATCTTGAGCAGGCTGAAACATCAATGCGCAATTTGCTTAAAGATTCTGTGAATAGACAAAATATAAAAATTTACGAAACGCTTGCCAATGCTGTAAGCGCTCAGTATGAAGTAGCAAACGAAAAATTATATTTAAAAGAAGGCTATGATACGGTTGCTTTCTTTAATACAGCACATAAAATGTTTATAGCGTATGAAAGTCTAGACAGTATAGATGCACTGCCTGATAAGAAAGGCAGAATTAAACCGAAGTATCGTAAGAAAAATGCTGAGTATCTTGATAAATACAGACGTAATTTATATAATGGTGGATTATTCTTTATAAACAAGAAGAATTATGAGTCTGCTTATAAATTGATGGATTCATACCTTGATTGTGCACAACAGCCTTTATTTGAAGCCAATAAATACATTAATGATGATCAATTAGCATCATCTGCCGCATTTTGGACCGTAGTTTCAGGATATAAATTAAATAGACCTGATAGCGCTCTGAAATATCATGAGCTTGCTTTGTCGAACAGGAATTATCGCAGAAGAGCTTTACAATATCTCTCGGATATATATTTGATCAAAGGAGATACAGCAAAGTATATCGAAACATTAAATCTTGGATTTAAAGAAAATAAAAAATCTAAATTCTTTTTTTTAAGATTAATGGATTATTACAATGGCAAGAACCAACTAGACAAGGCTATGGCGATTGTTGATACAGCATTGGTTTCTGATAAAGATAATGTGTTGTTTTTATTTGCAAAAAGTAATATACTATTAAACATGGGCAGTTATCAAGAGTGTGTTACTGTTTGCGACACTATTCTAAAGAAAAACAACTCATTTCCCGATGTTTATTATAATGCAAGTGTATCATATCTGAATCTGGCAATTGATTTAGAAAAAACAACAATCTCAAAGCGTAAAAATAGAACACAGATTATAGATTATTATAAGAAATCATTACCATATATGGAAAAATATAGAGAGATGTGCCCTAACGAAAAAGACAAATGGGCTCCATCTCTTTATAACATATATTTAAAATTAAATATGGGACGACAGTTTGACGAAATGAACAGCATCCTACAGAATCTTCACGGAAAAAAATAAATATATCAGCGTAATATAGTCAATCATATAAAATTTGTTATTTATTTTGATTATACTTTTTTTTACGCTATCTTTGCATTATTGAGCGGTTTAAAGATATCATACATAAGTTAAGTTATCCTTATTTCCGCAAAGATTAATTTATGGTATTTTAAATCTTAAATATATGAATTTAAAAACTCGTTTAGCAATAATGAACTTCCTTGAATTTGCTGTTTGGGGAGCATATCTTACTTGTATGAGTAACTATTTAGGCTCTGCGGGGCTTGGAGATTTAATACCATGGTTCTATTCAATTCAGGGAATTGTATCTATTTTTATGCCAACAATAATTGGTATAATTGCGGATAAACTGATCCAGCCACAAAGATTATTGGGTATATGCCATTTTCTTGCAGCTATATTTATGCTTGGGTGTTGGTGGATAGGATACAATACTGGCCTTGGAAATCAAATACAAGAAAAAGGTATTTTTATCGCATTATATACATTAAGTGTTGCATTTTATATGCCTACACTTGCATTATCGAACACAGTGGCATTTGCTACATTGAAAAGAAATGGATATGATACGATTAAAGATTTTCCTCCAATACGAGTTTTAGGCACAGTTGGATTTATTGCAGCAATGTGGTTCGTTAACTGTGCAGCCTACACTGCAGAAGATGGATTTTTCTTTAGTGTAACTTCTGAGAGCAGATTCCAATATAGCTTTATGCAGTTTTTTGTTTCTGGCGTTTTAGGATTAGTACTTGCACTGTATGCCATTACATTACCACAATGCGCCATAGCAGAAAAAGGTAAAAGCATGTCATTATATGAATCACTTGGACTAAACGCGTTCAAGTTATTTGGACAAAAACGTATGGCATTATTCTTTATTTTTTCAATGCTGCTCGGTATGTCATTACAAGTAACGAATGGATATGCAACGCCATTCATAACAAGTTTTAGCGGTAACGCAGAATACTCACATACATTTGGGGCAAATAATGCGACCTTATTAACTTCTTTATCTCAAATGTCAGAAGCATTTTGTATATTGTTAATACCATTTTTCTTAAAACGTTTTGGTATTAAAATTGTCATGCTTATGGCAATGATAGCTTGGGTATTACGATTTGGACTTTTTGGTTTAGGAAACCCAGGAGATGGTTTATGGATGTTTATTCTTTCGATGCTGGTATATGGAGTGGCATTTGATTTCTTTAATGTATCCGGTGCATTGTTTGTAGAAAAAGAGACAGATCCTTCTATTCAAGCATCAGCACAAGGTCTCTTTATGTTAATGACAAATGGAATAGGTGCATCTGTTGGAACTTTAGCCGCGGGGGCTGTTGTTGATTATTTCTGCAAATGGGAAGGGATGTATTTACTTGGTGACTGGCGGTCAACATGGCTTATTTTTGCTGGATATGCATTATTGGTTGCCTTGTTATTTGTTCTATTTTTTAAATCTGAAACAAAAAAATCTTAAATATAATTTTTCTTTATCATTTTATGGCAACAAAAGAAAGATTAATTTTCAAAGGAGTTACTGAAATTGTAGGGACTGAAGACATGGGACTATTGATTTTGACAGATGAAAATAATATGCGACAAATATCAATAGTTTGCGATAAAGCAATGGCTGTACAATTAGAATTGCGGACAAAGGAGATACCTATTGTAAATATAATGTTACCTGAAGTCTTATGCAGAATGCAAGGGATTAATCCTGATTCAGGATATGAACTCCTAATTGATGATTTAGTCGAAGGGCAATATAGGACTACTCTTTATGACAAAAAAACTAAAAAGGCTGAGATTATCAGAGCTTCGGATGCGGTATTACTTTCATATGTAGGAAAAATACCTATATACATCGACTCAGTGCTCTTGGCACGTCAATCTGTTGCGTATAGTGAGAACTCAAGAGGAGTATCATTACCTGTAAATACTATTAGCGATAAAATGCTGCAAGCTGCATTAGAAAAAGCAATTCTGGAAGAAAATTACGAACTGGCCTCGCATTTGCGGGACGAAAAGAAAAGACGTGAAAGAAATAGTAATAAGGCCAATAATTTAAGTGAAATAGATGAAAGAGGTTAGATTTTTTTATGTTCCAGAAGCTGCCAATTTAACAGAACTTCCAATGGACGAAGCTTTACATGCATTACGTGTTCTGCGTCTTAAAAGTGGCGATGAAATGTTTCTGATGGATGGTGAAGGAACATTCTATCGGGCTGTTGTTACTATTGCAGCGACAAAACGATGTATGTATGAAATTAAAGAATGTCTGCCACAAGAAAAAACTTGGAGAGGACATATAAATATCGCAATGGCACCAACAAAAATGATGGATAGGGTAGAATGGTTCTGCGAAAAGGCAACTGAAGTTGGCATTGATGAGATAACATTCTTGAATTGTAAGTACTCAGAACGAAAAGTTATGCGTACTGTCAGGCTAGATAAAATAGTAGTTGCTGCCGTTAAGCAAAGTAGAAAGCCTTGGAAACCGAAGCTTAATGCAATGACTTCTTTCAAAGAATTTGTATCAACGCCTCGTGAAGGGAAAAAATATATTGCTCATTGCTATGAAGAAATAAATAAAAAAGATTTTTTCTCAGAGATATCTCCTTTAATTCATACAAATGAAGCAACAAACATCACTGTATTGATCGGTCCAGAAGGAGATTTCTCAATAGACGAGGTTAAACTTGCAATTAAAAATGGTTATGAGTCAATCTCATTAGGTAAAAGCCGCTTGCGTACAGAAACAGCAGCTTTATCGGCAACATTAATGACTCAATTAGTTTTAAGGAAATAACATAAATATTAAAGGTATTAGTAATCTTTATAAAGATGAAAAAAAATATAATAAATCCATTGATATTTTGGGGTGAATTACTATTTTGCATGCTTATTTTATCATCGTGTTCATCTGATGATTATCTGAATGTCATACCAAAAAATAGTACCGCGGTTATTTCAGTAGACTTACAAGAACTATATAATACATCAGATGATAAGCAATTAGATTACCTTAAAGATGTACTAAAACTTAAAGATGCAGATGCTAGCGGTTTGGATTTCTCTACTAAAGCATATGTATTTGAAACTGTTGATGGTAATATAGGGCTTGTAGCTAAGGTTGATGACGAAGATAATATAAGTAATTGGATTAAAAAATTAGAAAAAGCTGGATATTGTAAGAACTTAACAACACGTAAAGGTTTTAAATTTACATCTGTAAAAGATACATGGATTTTAGGGTTTTCATCAGATGCACTATTGGTAATGGGACCTATTTTGCCTATTCAACAGGCAGATATGCAGCGACAAATGATAAAATTTCTAGAACAGGATGACAGCAAGAGTATAAAAGGCTCACCAATGTTTCAAAAACTAGACAGTCTAGAAAGTTCCGTATCCATGGTAGCTCAAGCTGCCGCATTGCCAGAAAAGTTTGTCGCCCCTTTCACTATTGGGGCACCAAAAGACGCTGATGCATCACAAATAATGATTGCAGCTGAATTTGTTAAAGGTGAAGATGGATGCGTAAACATAAAAGGTGAAACGTATTCCTTGAATGAACATATAAATAATGCTATAAAAGAAAATAAAAAGACATTTAGGCCAATTCGAGGCACCTATTCTGCAAGTATGCCTATTAATGCCTCTTTAGGTATATTCTTGAATGTTGATGGAAAAGAATTTCTTAAATTGCTTCATTCTAATAATTCTATTCAAGCGTTATTAGCAGGAATGAATACTGCTATTGATATGGATAATATAATAAAAAGTATCAATGGCGATATGTCTATTATTATACATTCTTTTAATGAAGGAGGAAATATACCCCAGATGAGCGCCCAACTTTCTAATAATGCATTTCTTAAAGATATAGGATATTGGAGAGAGTCATGTTTGGCTGGGTGTAAAATTATTGATTGGAATAAAAACTCATATTATTATACAAATGGAACTTTCAATTATTATTTTGGTGTTTCAGATGATATGCAATTTTATTCAGGTGGAAGTCCTAAATATGCGCTTGAATCAATATCAAAATCACAAAATGCCATTCCTGAATATATACAAAATAAAATAAGAGGAAAGCGTTTGTGTTTAATACTGAATTTAGAAACGATATTGGGGGATGGTACGGATAAAGCTTCTGTTATGACATCAATAAAGCCATTACTAGGAAATATAAGAACGGTTATATTCAGTATGTAAAAAACATGAAAGAAATAATATTTAATTCGGTTATACCTGATGTGTTTTCACATAGCAACACCCTTAATTCTGATGTATGGAATAGTGATGTTGCATTTAATAAGGAACAGCTTTATCTTATTGAGGCTGATAGTGGAAAAGGTAAAAGTACATTTTGTAGTTATATTCTAGGATACAGACGGGATTACAGCGGTAACATCAAGTTCGATAATAAGTCTGTTAGAGAGATGAAAATATCTGAATGGATAGACATACGCAAACTTCATATTAGTTATCTTTTTCAAGAACTTCGTTTATTTCCTGAATTAACTGCGTTTGAGAATGTAGAGATAAAGAATAAACTTACAAATTTCAAAAATAAGCAACAAATACTTGAGTGGTTCGAAATTCTAGGTATAGGAGATAAAGTAAATTCGAAGATATGTCATATGTCGTTTGGACAGCAACAACGCGTAGCTATGATAAGAGCTCTAGTTCAGCCTTTTGATTTTATACTAGTAGATGAACCAATAAGTCATCTAGATGATAATAATTCAAAAATTATGGGCGACATTATGATGACTGAGGCAAAAGCTCAAGGAGCAGGGGTTATAGTTACAAGCATTGGCAAACATATGAATTTAAATTACAATAAAGTTTTTAAGTTATGAATTTGGTTTGGAAATTATTGCGACAACATATAAGTGTACCTCAATTTACAGGATTTGCTTTCGCAAATTTATTTGGAATGCTTATAGTTCTTTTAGGTTATCAGTTTTATTGTGATGTTTTACCTGTATTCACATCGCAAGATAGCTTTATGAAAGCAGATTATCTGATTGTAAGTAAAAGAATAGGGACCGCAAGTACTATTTCAGGAAGAGATAATTCTTTTAATAATGCTGAGATTGATGACATATCCTCACAAAAATTCATAAAAAAAATAGGTAATTTTACATCTACAGAATATAAGGTTGATGCACACATGGGCATCAATGGACAATCTATACTCAGTTCAGAATTATTTTTTGAAAGTGTACCAGATGAGTTTGTTGATGTGTCATTAAAAGATTGGAAATATGATGAAGGTAGTAGGGAAGTGCCAATTATTCTTCCTCGTACATATATCAATATGTACAATTTCGGATTTGCCCAATCGCGTTCACTTCCTAAAATAAGCGATGGACTTATTGGAATGATTGATTTCCGTATCTACATTCATGGAAATGGCCATCAAGATGAATATAAAGGTAAGGTAATAGGTTTTTCAAATCGTCTAAACACGATACTGGTTCCACAAAAGTTTATGGATTGGAGTAATAAGTATTATTCTCCTGCGGAAAAGTCAAATCCAACCCGCTTAATCATTGAAGTATCTAATCCTGCAGATGAAAATATAACTAAATATCTTGATGATAAAGGATATGAAGTTGACAGCGATAAACTTCAAAGTGAAAAAACGACATATTTTCTAAGAATGATTGTAATGATTGTAATGGCTGTTGGTATTGTGATAAGCATATTGAGTTTCTATATTCTGATGTTAAGTATTTATTTGTTAGTACAAAAAAATACTTCTAAACTAGAAAATTTATTACTCATCGGATATAGTCCCATACGTGTCGCGATGCCTTATGAATTACTTACCTTAGGCTTAAATGCAATAGTACTGATTATTGCTGTGTTAATGATTTCATTTATCCGCAATTATTATATGGGAGTAATTGGGTTATTATTTCCGCAAATCGATGAAGGCAATATATTACCTTCTGTGATATTAGGATTTATTTTATTTACATTTGTTTCTATAATGAATTTCATCGCAATTTATAGAAAGGTAATACGAATATGGTGGCGTAAAGATTCTTAAGACATCAGGAAGGCACTATAAAATATTTTGTGTAAATGTAAAATACAGGATTCAAAATAGAGTTCT
>OOCT01000268.1_pt1 | contig 59505 bp, 53 predicted proteins | sample 1671851 | NCBI WGS metagenome assembly OOCT01 (sample SAMN06348199, study PRJEB24527) | human gut metagenome | biome: human gut; feature: ankylosing spondylitis patient; material: feces | host: Homo sapiens | place: China | collected 2015-10
AAAAAGCCTGAAACTTCTCGTTTTATCAAGAAGTTTCAGGCTTTATTTTGTTTAAATTGGAAATTTACTGCTCAATCGGCTTCATCGTGGGGACAGGTCAAGGAGCACGCACGAAAGGCTTTATATTCCGTTATAAGCCTACTCATGCGGCTTCCTTTTTGTCCCGTCCGTACGTTACCCTACGCAACTCTCCACAAGTTACCGAGGATTTGGTGTAAAAGTGGTGTAGCGGTTGGTGTAGTACGACTCAGATGGAAATGCCCAGTTTACCGTTCAATTTTTCAAAGGAATGGGCTTTGACTTCCTTGGTGGCTTCCGCGTAAATCTCCATCGTGGTGCTGATGTCCTTGTGTCCCATGATGTCCTGAATGATTTTCAGGTGGTTTCGTTTTCGCACAACCGGGTACAGAACGTGTGCCGCAGATGATGTGCCGAAAAGTCCGGCAGCAGAACCGCTTCGCGATGCTGCTTCTTTGCTTCTACTTCCTCGCCCGCATTGTAGTCTGCAATAATGCGTTTAATAGCGCGGTTCACAGACTGCGGATTCGGAACATTGCCAAAGCGATTGCAGAAGATGAAGCCTGTCATACCATCAATCTCCACATCGTTCCAGCCGGATTCTTTTTGCTCCTCATGCAGCATTTCAAAGGCATCCTTCACGGTATCAAACATAGGGATCGTCCGGACGCCTGCTTCCGTTTTAGGCTTTGAGATGTGCAGAACCGAATTGCGGCTTTCGCCCACCGGGTAATAGACCAGACTGTGATTGATGCTGATAGTACGCCGCTCATAGTCCAGATCAGCCCAGCGCAAGCCCAACGCTTCACCAATGCGGCAGCCTGTTCCCAGCAGCACCGTAAACAGCGGCCACCAGTGGCAGTAGACCGGATGATTGGCGATATGCTCCATGAACGCCCGCTGCTGCGGAATCGTCAGGGCATGACGCACACCAGTGGTCTGCTCGGAACTTTTCTTGATTTCTGCCATCACACCATCTGTGGGATTCTTGCGGACGATCTCATCCCGAACCGCCAGCTGAAAGGTGGGATGTAGCAGCGTATGAACGCTTTCGAGCGTGTTCGTCTGCAAGCCCTGCTTATCCAACAGGTAATTGTAGAACTGCAGCACATCCGAATACCGAATCTCCGCAATTTTCTTCTTGCCGAAGGTATCGCGGATGAAGCGGTCATACATATAAAGATAGTTGCTCCGGGTGGTCTGGCGCAGATTCGTTTTCAGGCTCATATAACGGTCAAACACAAAGTTTACCGTTGCTTTGCCTGCAACGTAAATGTCCAAACCATCCATCTGGTCTTTGGTGAGCCGTGCTTCCTTCTCCCGAAGGGTCACAAGGTCATTTGCGTAGATGTATTTGCGCCGCCCCAGCGGGTCCGTGTAAGAATACGCATATCGCTTATCGGAGCTGCGCTGCATCTCGCCTTTTCGCAGGGTACGTCCCCGCAGGTCTTTTCGTGTCGTTGCCATATCAATTCTCCTTCCTGAAAGAAGAAGGACTTGATACTATTTAAGGTCGGACAAAACTTTGTCCAGCCCCTGCAAGACAACTTCTGTTACAGTCAGTTGATGTTGTTCGGCATAATTGCAGATACGCTCATACAGGGCATCTTCCACCCGAATGCTCAAGGTTTTCTTTTTTGCATTTTCGGATTTTGGTCGTCCCATCTTTGCCATAGCTGCTCTCATACCTCCACAGCACCAGTGTACTTTCTGTGTGACAGGAAGTCAAGCTGTAAAAAGCCCTTCTTGAAAATTTTTACGAAAAATCGAAAGTTCACACTCTGCTCATTGACATTTCGTCCTTGATTTGCTATTATAATGGTAACAACTCCCCCAGGCCTCTGCGCATAGCGTATGCACACTTGGGGGCGTTTTGCTTATAAAGGAGATTTTTCATGGCAGACAAGGACTTCAAAACGATAGACGAACAAATCGAGATTCTTCGTTCACGCGGCCTTACCATCGAGGATGAAGCCGAAGCAAAGGATTTTCTGCTGCGGAACAATTATTACCGTGTCAGCGGCTATTCTCTGACGCTCCGCAAGAACGATGTTTTTGCGAAGTCTGCCACGTTCCAAAATATCGAAGACATTTACAATTTCGACCATGAGTTCCGTCATATCATCCTGCACCACATCGAAACCATTGAGGTGCAGATGAAGTCCATCTATGCCTATGAATTTACAAAAGTGTATGGGCCGCTGGGTTATCTGGATGCTACAAATTTTTCCAATCAAGCAAAACATAAGGAAATCGTCGACAAAGCCAACCAGCAGAAGCGTCAGCGGCTGGCCCACGAAGCCTACTTAAAGCACTTCATCAACGACCTGCACCAAGAGATTCCGCTCTGGGCCTATGTTGATTTGCTGACGATCTCCGACATCTCTTTCCTGTATTCCATTTCCGAACGTCCGCTCAAAGAAACAATTGCCCATCGGTTCGGGCTTACTATGAATCGCGGCCCAGAAATTCTGGGGCAGTATATGCACAGCATAACGATCATCCGCAATCTTTGCGCACACGGGAGCCGCATTTACAATCGTCTCTTTGAGCAAAAGCCTTCCCTCAACAAAAAAGAACAGGCGTTGCTGATCCGCCGGGAAGATGGCACAATGGATAATGCCCATTTCTTCGGGTTCTTCCTCATCATGAGAAGGCTTCTGCCTGCCGAGAACTTTGCAGAGATGAAGGAAGCTGTCATTGCTTTGACGGAAAAATATCCGTTTGTGCGAATGGATTATTACGGCTTCCGGGATGACTGGAAGGAAACGCTCTGATTTTGCATAGAATAAAGGTGACTTCTCCCACGAGCTGCTCTGCAGCGCAACACTGTGGGCGGTCTGGGGCCGGGGGATTTTCCTCCGGCCTATTTTTATGCAATGCGAAAGGATTCCAGATACCGCTCGAAAATCTCGCAGTTGACCAACGCCACCTTGTCGATTTTATAAACAGCCTTGGCTTCCTTCGCCAACTCCTGAAATTTTGTCAGACCAAGACTGTATTTTTCAGCCCCTTCCTGATAGCGGACAAACTTTTTCGCGTTCATTTTTGTTCTTTCAACGTCCTTTCGGGCGTAACCCATAAGCAAAACCTCCATGTTTTATTTTTGATGTAAGTTCAAAATTGCCTGCTCACTCTGCTCATCCTGCACCTTTTGCGCACTGTGAGCAGGCTGAGCAGGTTTTTTCAAGTTGATTCTTATTTTTTTATCCCACGGACTGGGAACATCAACGGGTAAAAACAGGTCAACATCTACATTGTGAAAGCCCCGATTTGTGCCAATGCACTTATCATCATAGACGATGCCCAGACTTTTCTGATTATCTTTTAGATGGTGGATAAAGGTTGATGCTGCCAGCGGCTTTTCCAGATTGTCCAGACACCAGCGTTCATAGACTTTATAGAAATCCGTAGATTTGCACTTGGCCCCCTGCCGAATTTCAAAGTAGCCCTCAGATTTGAGAAAGCCCAGGATATTGTTGCCCTGCTCCATCGCTTCTTTCAGATTCGCGGCGGTGCGTTCGCTGATGGTAAATTGGTAATTGTTTTGAATCAGCCGATGAAGCCCCTCCAATGCCCAAAGCAGGATACCCTCTTTTTCACCCCGCATCTTGTCAATGAGGAAAGGATCATCCACCCGGCCAACAGGTTTTTCCTTAGTGGTGAGCAACAGCTGGCGGCGATAGAAACCGTTGGACTTGTCATAGAGTGCGTGTAAGCTGCCATTCCCGAAGCAGGCAAACCGAACATACAGCGTCCCCTGCACACTCTGCTGGCCCTTGCGCTCAATATCGATTTTATCTTCCAGTGTAACAAGAGTCTTGATGTTGTTGGTCTGCGGCAGGGCCTCGGTTTTCATGTCATCGTCTACCAGAAGCAGTTTGTACTCCAAGTCTGCACGAGCAAAGCGGTTGGTTTCTACCTTTTGCAGACTGCCCGTGTACATACTGTTGCCGAACAATTCTCGCAGAATCAGCCCGATTCTGGATTTTCCCTCACCGCCCTTGCCGACCATCAGCAGCATTTTCTGCGCTTTGGTAACAGGCAGCAGGCAATAGCCAATGTATTCTTGTAAGGCCGGAATATCTTCTTCGTATAGCAGTTCGTTCAAGAATTGCAGCCAGCGTGTCGGTGCTGGTGCTTCTGGCACATAGGCGATGGGCAATCGGTTCATGCAGTATTCTTTTTCAGGGGTAAAGTGACCGTCCACAAAGTATGTGCCGTTTCGGACATGGATGCGGTCTGTCTGAATCTCCGGCGGCTCGGATGCGCAGGCCAACTTGATAGCCTGCATGATATGTTCAATGCGCCGCGCTACGCTGGTGGTTGCATAATAGCGAATCTGCTCATAGATTTCCTTTTTCAGTGGAGCTTCATCTTCCACCATGCCATCCACGGTGAACAGTCTGCCTTGAAAGCAGCGCATGGGGTGCTGGCTCAAAAAGTAATCTGCAAACAACGGTTCGATGATTTTTCCGTTGTCGCCCACCCAGTTTCGGGCGGGTGCGCTATGCTGCTTCTTCGGTTTCTTTGCATCGTTCGATTGCTTTTCCAAGAGCGGTCACTTCCTTTCCGTTCAATAGTTGTTGCTCTTCATTTGGACTTCCCTGCAAAAGAATATCCAGCAGATAGGTAGATGCCCCAAGATAGTATGCAAGCATCTGCTGTTCAGCTTCACTCAAATTGGCTTCCGTGGGCAGTTCAGCGCTCCCAAACAGTTTTTGAGCCAGTTCTCTGCTTTCGCGCTCGTAGGAAAAGATGCCCAGCCCTTGCAGCTCCGAATCCACATACTCCCAGTTCAGGGTTCCACCAAGTTTTTGGTTCATGATGTAAATATCTGCCAGTGTGCGCACGCCCGTGCCGCTACTGCTGTAATGCTTATAGGCGTGGGAGAGGACAAACACATAGAAATCTTCCGGTGTGAAATGGAACCGATACGGAACTTCTGCATCCGGGAGCAATCGCTGTTTTACGTCAGCATCCAGATATTTCCGCTCATTCGTCCCCGACCTCCTCGACGGCCACTTTTCTGGCAGGTTCATGGAAGCGTTCCAAGTAGGCATCAAAAATCTCCCGGTTGATAAGTACAGTGCTATCGAAGCGGTAAATGGCCCCGGCATCGCTAGCGAGCTCCAGCAACTTCTTATGGGACAGGCTGTACACAATTTCCGCCTGCTGGTAGCGCAGGAACTGGCGGCGCAGTTTGCGAAGCTGGTCGGGAATTTCTTTCATGGGTTTGATGGGCTTGTAGTCGGTTTTCATAATTTTATCCTCCGTGTTTTGTGCCTGTTTAACAGAAGCTGAACGCAGAAGCAAACAAAAAGAGCACTTCTCAGATGATTCCAAGAAGTGCTCTTACAGCTTTGTTCAAGCCTTGTGCGTTTTTATCTGAAATCCGTCACGCTTCATAACGGGACGTGATTCTTCAGGATTTTGCTGTCAAATTGATGTCAAAACACGGTTGACACAGCTTTAATAGACAACACATGGCGAAAATCTTTCGTTGATACGCGCTATATGTCGCAGATTACTGATCGATGGGCTTCATCGTGGGGATGTCATCGACGAGCAGTTATAAGCCTTTATTTCTTGATACTACTCTACACCGCAAGGGTTGAATTTTGCCATTCCATTTACATCTCTACACAAGCCTTTATTCGAACTGTATCGTTTGGCGTATGAATTGGCGTAAATGGCGTATGGCGTATTTGGCGTATGCTTTATTTTATTCTTCAGGGTCTTTCCACTGTGCGAACTGACGGTCAAGATTTTCAAATTCAGACTTACGCAGTTCCTTGGTCACATCCGCATAGATGTTCAAGGTCGTGGAGATATCCGAATGTCCCAGCGCATCCTGAATCACCTTGATGTTCACGCCCGCTTCGCACATCCGGGTCGTGAAGGTATGCCGCAGGGTGTGGCAGCTGAAACGCGGCAGGAGTACGGTGCTGTTCGGATTCTTCACCAGCACTTCATCGTTGCAGTCCCGGATGATGCGCCGGATGGCCTTGTTCAGCGTTCCCTGATGCTGGCACTCACCAAAGCGGTTGACAAAGATGAAGTCCGTATAGCCATCCACCGTTACCGTGCAGCGGATCTCTGCTTCTTCCTGATAGGCACGTTCCTTTTCAAAGGCTTCTTTCACGAAGTCCATCATCGGAACGGTGCGGATACCAGCCTTCGTTTTGGGTGAGTGGCAGTTGAAGTAGCAGCCTTTCTTACCGCCGTTATTCTCACGGTGATCGTAGTTGACCAGCGTGTGATTGACGGAAATCGTCTTTTCCTCCAAATCCACATCACACCAGCGCAACCCGGTGGCTTCTCCTACGCGCAGTCCCGTTCCCAGCATAACCGCGAAAATCGGGTACCAGTGCTGGTACTTTGGCGTCTTGGAGAGGTAGGACAGCAGCAGATTCTGCTCTGCCACAGTCAGTGCCTTGCGGCGGTTGGTCTCAAACTGGTGGGATTTTTTCAGTTCTTTCAAAATGTTATCCGATGGATTGCTCCGCAGATAACAGTCATCCACCGCCATGTCCAGCACCTGATGCAAAACCGTGTGTACGCTGTCAATCGTAGAGATCTGCAAGCCCCGCTCATCCGCCAACGTGTTGTAGAACTGCTTCACGTCCGACTTCTTGAGCGCAGACACCTTCGATTTGCCGAAATCCGGCTCCACGAACTGCCGATAAAGGTACAGATAATTCTGAAAGGTGTTGTCCTTCAGACCACGCTTGACCTTTGCCCACAGGGTGAACACATCGTTCAGGGTGACGTACCGTGCTTCTGCCTTGATGCCTTCCAGCGAATCTCGCTGAATGTCGTTTTCCTTTTCCCGAAGTTCCTCTAAGGTCGCGGCATAAATAGAATGCCGCTTGCCATCCGGGGAAGTCCAACGGAAATCGTACTTGCCATCTTTGCGCTGGGATTCCCCTTTGCGGAGAACCACACGCGCCTTGTCTTTGCGTTTCGTATTCTGAGTTGTTGCCATGAGCGTCGCTCCTTTCTACATTGCGGTACAGAAAAGAGCGTTGTTCTGTGTTCATAATACCACAGATACGCCATTCTCTGCAAGACGTTTTGAAAAATATCCGGGACATTTTCAAAGCGAGTACATTCGCTCCGTATATTCATCCAGCTTGCGCCGCTTGATGAGCCGCTTGGAACCCACCCACAACACGAACTGGCAATGTTCGTTATCCGATAATGAACGCAGCTTGTTGATGCCAATGCCGGAATAAGCCGCAGCTTCTTCCAGCGTCAGATTGCTCTTTTCCCAAATCGGGACATCTTTCATAGGCAGACCTCCAATTCCTTGTAACCGAACGCCTGTAACCGGGCAGGAAAACTCTCTTTTTCTGCACACGGGGCATTCGATGGGCTTTATACTTTTTCTTATTCTTTTAAGGTTACATGGTTACAGAAAGCGGTAAACGCAGCAGTCATGCGGCTTTTGCGCTGTAACTGCGGCGTAACCGAATCTGTAACCAGACGTGTAACCGGTGTCCATCAGAAGGGAAAGCCCAGCTGCTTGGCTTCCACATCCGTTATTTCGGAGAAATCTTCAGCCCCGGTTTCGGGGCTGGTTACGCGCTCCCAGCCTTTCTGAACGCCGTACTTCGGGTAACGCTTGGCAGTCTTGTGAGCCTGCCAGCCTTGGATATCGCCGCGCGAAATTCCGGTGTTCATGATCTCGCAAATGGAACGGGTCTCCCACTCAGCCGGGATATTGGTGTTGCCTAGCGCCTCCGCATAGAGCTGCTTGGAACACACCCGGTCACCCGTGTAGTCCTCCAGAAAGGCGTAGATCATGCCAGACTGTGTATCCTCCTGCATGAAGTCCTGCTGGTGGGCGTGCAGCGTTTCCTGCATGGCAGGGCTGAACGCCAGCTTGTAATTACCGCTGTTGTAGATGGTCATGGCTTCTGCCCAAAGCTGGTCGATATAAGCACGGGATTCAGCTTCATTGTCCAGAATGTGAGCTTCGGCCAGTTCCGCATCCACCGGGACGGGGATGAAGCGGCGGTTGCCTGTGCGGTCACGGGGCAAAAAATCCTGCCGGTTGGTCGTGCCAGCAAAAACACACTGGCGCAGACGGTCGGCCGGATGGGTCTCGTAGGGGATTTTATAGGTTTCCTTCTGCTTGCTGAGAAAGCTCTTGATCTCCTCGATGCTCTTGGCGTTGGCGGTGGCAATCATCTCAGACATTTCGATGATCCAGTGCCCCTGCAGCTTGCGATATACGTTGTCATCGTCCAGCCGCCGCAGGTCGTCCGAGAACCACTCGTCCTTGACTGCCAGCAGACGGAAGAAGGTAGACTTCCCCACACCCTGACCTCCTACCAGACAGAGCATGGTCTCAAATTTACATCCCGGCTGGAACACTCGCTTGATGGCTCCCAGCAGGAAGATTTTCATGGCTTCGCAAGTGTACTCGTCCTCCGCAGCACCGAGGAAGTGGTGCAGGACGTGGGCTATCCGTTCCGTACCGTCCCACTTTAGGCCATTCAGGTAGTCCCGGATGGGATGATAGCGGTTCTCGTTGGCAACGATGCGGATAGCAGATTCGATCTTCTTTTCACTGGAGATGCCGTATTTCTCCATTCGGCGCAGGATATACTTCATGTCGGTGTCGTTCAGCGTCTTGCCGGAGCGGGGCCAGCCCACAGGCTTTACGATGTCGATGCGCTCACTCAACAAGTTCAGCCGGATGGCATCGGCAAGCACATGGTCATTCTGCAAAATCGTGATGCAATTCTGAATCGTCCGCTGGATCTCTCCGTTGGAGTGCTTGGTCAGCATCTCTTTCACATCTTCAACGGTTCGGGGAGTGCGTTCTTCGTTGACTTCTTTGCTCAATAAACATCACCTCGTGTTTCTGACTTTTCGGCGGTAGGCGGGACAGATGGCTTCCGCTGTGCCTGTTCTGCCTGCAAGCGATTCAGCAGTTGCAGAACGGAATCCCGTGCTTTCTCCTTGACCTGTTCTTTGCCCTTCTGCCGAGCCTCTGGCTTCAGGAGTTTTTCCTGCAAATGGGTGGCGGTGGTCTGCATCGTCTTGAGGAATTTGTCCAGCACGGTGTCCAACCGATGGGCGGCGTACTCTCTCGTAGCCTGCGGAGCCTTGCGCTCCGGCGATAACACCCACTTCTTCGTGTCCTCGATCATCCGCATATCTTCCTTCCGGGTCTCCGTTCGGACAGCATCTGCCACGGCCTCCACTGCCTTGTCGTAGGCCGCAGCCGAAACATCTTCCAGCAGGATTTCCATGTCCGAAACTTTCAGGGTCAGCTCGTCCAGCTTGCTCTGCTGGGCGGCAAGCTGCTCCTTCTGCTTAGCAAGAATATAGTCCTGCTTTTCAAGATACTGCCGGTTGCCATATTCCGCTTCTTCCTCCAATTCCAGCCCGTGCCGCTTGGCAATCTCGAACAGCATCTTCCGGCAGGCGGCATCGAAAGTAACCTTGCGGTTGTTGCGGCGGCTGATGGGCTTGCCCGGGTCAGGCAGCTCAAAACCCAACGCTTCCAGTGCCTTTTCCTGCTGGGGTGCCACCTCACCATACTTGTTCTCGCAGTCGAACACATGGCGCTCGTGGATGTGGGGTGTGCTCTCATCCAAATGCAACGCCCAGTCCAGTACATGAACGTGTTCGCCAAATTTGCCTTTGAACTCCTCGATGAACTCGGTGACGATGTTCAGCAAGTCCCCTGCGGAAGCGTGTTCATCCAGCGTTCCGAGCTGGTAGATAGTTTCTTCCGGGCAGGTCTTGCGGCTGGACAGCAGGTCGGGAATGGAGCGGTTGCGTTCCGTATGCCGAATCTTGGCGTTACGCTCATTTTGCCTTTCGATGAACTCCGAATAGTGGGTCTCGTAGAATTGACGTTCCACCTCCGAGAAGGTCGCCGCCAGATCGTCCGGGTCGGGTGGAGCGAGAACCGAACGGAAACCGTGAAAGCAGTCCCAGTAGATGTTGCCCTTGGCTCGTTCCGGGTCGATGTGCTCGCTGTTGGCAAGGTTGAAACTGCGGTCATTGTGTTTTGGGTTATAGGTGCCGTGGGTTCCGGCTCGTCCGTTGTGACGTGTTAATTTCAGATAGGCATCCCTCCGTTTCAACAGCTTGGCGGAGAGAACGCAGCAGCGGAGCTGCTGGATCTGCCGCCGTTTTGCGCCAGATAATACCCAGTAGGATATGACGCACAGCATCATATCACTGGGGCAAAGGACTACGTCCTCTGCACTCCTGCTCCGGGCAAGCTGTCTCGAATGGACAGCTCGTCCGGTTTTTCAGAGGGTCATTTTGACCCTCTGATTCCGTTACGGGTAAAATCAGGTGCCGGGTGGCGGCACCTGATTTTCAACGACCTTGAGGCGTTACAGGTAGAATCAGGTGGTCATTTTGGCCAACTGATTTTTACGGAGTGGGCGTACCGTATTACAGGTAAAACCGAAGTTCTCAAAATGATAACTCCGGTGGCTTCGTTACGGCTAAAATCAAGTTACGGAAAGCGTAACTTGATTTTAGATGACAGTCCAAATTCCCATTGTGGGGGATTTGGGAGTGAGCGATTAGGCGTTACGGTAAAGTGGTACTTTCCGAAATGGGAAGCACCACTTTACAGGATTGAAGCAGCATTCGCTTTACGCTGGCGGTAGTCTTTCTGCCGACAGGCATTGCTGCAATATCTGGCATCTGCCCGGATCGGCAAGAACTGCTCCCCACAGCAAGCGCAGGTGTAGGTTCCACGTTCAGCACGCTTTTTAAGGCTTTTCCGCAGATTCAGCATCTTGTGACCGCAGATTTGGAAACTGCAATATTTGCGGTTTCGGGTCTGGGTGTAGAGGACCTTGCGGCAGTATTCACACTGGATTCTGCGCACACTGGGGTCGCCATCAATGAAATATTCCATTAAGGTGTCCTGATTTTCGCGTTCCCATTGTTCTGTTGTCATAGGCATTCTCCTTTGGCTGTTACGGATATATGGTGGTTATCAAAATGGTAACCACCACTTTTACACAATAAAGCGTTACAATTATTTGGTTGATGGTCAAAATGACCACCAACTAAGCTTTCTCCGTTATGGCTGAGTGGTAAGTGGACATTTTGTCCATTTACCACTTCCAAGTGGTGAGTTACGTTTTTCGTAACCCACCATAGAACAACCATGTTACAGTAATCTGGTAGATACTGAAAAGCAGTATTCACCAGATTTCACCGTGACTCGACAAAATGTCAAGTCGAGGTCAACCGTAACACGAGCGGAATCAATGTGGACAATTTGTCTACATTGATTTAGGTTGCGGCAATTCACCCCATGTGGTCAAAATGTCCACATGGGGTCAGCCGTAACGCAGAAGGTTATTCTGGTGAATGACGTTTTGCGTCATTCACCACATCAACTGGCCATTTTGACCAGTTGATATTGGGTGTGCCGTTCTCCCTGCATGGATTTCCAGCCCCCTTCCGGCGGCGTTTTCCGGCTCTCCTTCTCAGTGTCTTCGCCGTGTATCCCATGTAGACGGTCATGCGGTTGTCAAGGTACGGTGCTGGATTTGGCAATAAAAAATCGCCACACAACAACCTGAACCTGACCATCCCTTCCGGGGTGACCTTGGTTCGGGTTTGTTATGTAGCGATAAGAAAGTCAAAAACTTGCTCCGGCTCCTTCAGGAGCCGAGCTGGAACTCTAAGTAAATATGTTATATTAAATTGTTGGAATAGATTACCACAAAAATCGAGCCGTGTCAACAAAAAGTTTTGAGAGCACGCCACTTTCGGCAGTGTGCAAGAAAACACGCTGAAAACTTTGGCAAAAAGAGAGAGCCAGATGGGCTCGTTTTGCTTATTTGTTTTTTACCAGCAGCGCCTGATAGGGCTCCAGCTCCACATCCGCCAGCCAGACGGAAGTGCCCTCCGGGGTGTGATACTCGCCACCCAGAGCGTCCAGACTTGCTCCTGCCGGGTACTCGGTAAAGTTGAACAGTCCCACCAGCGTTTCCTCGCCGCGCTTGCGCACCAGTGCCAGTACACCGGGGTTGTGACTGTCCCATGTAGTCACCCACGCATCCGGGGCAAAGCAGGGGTCTGCCCGCATTTGGCGCAGCTGCTCCATGCCCTGCCACAGCTGGTTTTGCAGCGTGCCCTTCCGGGTGCGCTGCTTGGCATCCTCCCAGTTGAATTTGCTGCGGTGCAGGTTGCGGCTGTCCTCCACACGGTCGGGGTCGTTTTTGTAATCCCAGCCATTGAGCTGGGCAATCTCATCCCCGCAGTTCAGCATGGGGAAGCCCTGCAAAAAGGCCATGGCGGTGTGCAGCAGCAGGTCGCGCTTTATGGCGTAGTCCAGTGCGATCTTGTCGTCTTTTTCCAGCGCCTGCTCCACGCCGCACAGGCTGGCGGTGGTGCCGCAGCTGCGGGCATCGCCGGTGGCAGGGTCGTAGTTGTACAGCTCGCCCTTTGCCCAGCTGCCGGGGAAATTGCCCTCGTAGAAGTGGTAGAGATATTCTTTATGTTTCTGCGGGTCAATGCCGAGTCGTTTCTCCACGGCTTCATCCAGACCCCAGCCGATATCATCGTGGCAGCGCAGATAGTTCACGAACCAGCAGTTGTCCGGCAGGGCGTGCAGGGCATCCAACTGGGCTTTCAGCAGCCGGGTGTCCCGGCTGGCAAGGGCGCTCCACAGGTTGACCATGGTGGACACGTTGTAAAGCATATGGCATTCCGGTTTTTCCGGGGTGCCGAAATAGGCCGCAAGCTCCTTGGGAGCCATGACCACCTCGCCCTTGAGGATGACCGCCGGACAGACTACTTCCAGAACCATGCGCAGCATCCGCACGATGGTATGCACCTGCGGCAGATTGCGGCAGGTGGTGCCCAGCTGCTTCCAGATGTAGGGCACGGCGTCAATGCGGAACACTTCCACGCCGAGGTTTGCCAGATGCAGGATGCTCTTGGTCATGTCCACGAACACCGCCGGGTTTGCGTAGTTCAGATCCCACTGGTAGTCGTGGAAGGTGGTCAGCACCCACTTGTGCATTTCCTCGCACCAGGTAAAGTTGCCGGGCGCAGTGTTGGGGAACACCTGCGGCACGGTCTGCTCGTACTGGTCGGGGATGGTGCGGTCATCATAGAGATGGTAATACGCCTGAAACCACGGGTCGCCTGCTTTTGCTGCCATCGCCCAGCGGTGGGTGCTGGCGGTGTGGTTCATGACAAAATCCAGACACAGGCTGATGCCTGCCTTGCGCAGTTCACGGGTCAGGTTTTCCAGATCCTTGTTGGTGCCAAGAGCGGGGTCTACGGTATCGAAATCCTCCACCGCGTAGCCACCGTCGTTGTGGGGGTGGGGCATCTGCAAAAGGGGCATCAGGTGCAGATAGGTCAGCTTCTGCTCCTTGAGGTAGAGCAGCTTCTTTGCCAGTTCTTTCAGGTTTCCGGCAAAGAGGTCGGTGTACATGGTCATGCCGAACATATTGCCACGCTTATACCACTCCGGGTCGGCAGAGCGTGCCTTGTCCAGTGCTTTCAGCTCGGCGCTGCGGGCGTTGTAGGCGTCTGCCATCTCCTGTTCCAAAACTTCCAGCCCTTCCCGGTTGTGGTACAGCTCCATGAACAGCCATTCCAGTTCGTCCTTGTGCTTGGCAAATCGGGACGCAAATTCCTGTTTTGCTGCCATGGTTCAGCCCTCCACTTCCGCAAGGGTGGGCATGGCAGGGATGGCACCGTGACGGCTGGTGGTGATGCTTGCGGCTTTGTTGGCAAAGGCGAGGATGCTTTCCAGCTTTTCCACCGTCAGGGTATTGAGATTTTCTTTGCACAGCTTGGACAGTGCCGCACCGAAGAAGGTATCGCCTGCGCCATTGGTATCGCCCACCTTGCAGGGAACGCCCGCCACATGACCGGTCTTTTCGCCAAAGCGATAGAACACACCGTCCGGGCCGAGGGTAACGAAAATCAGCTTGATGCCGTTCTGTGCCAGCTGTGCCGTGCCGCTCTCGCAGTCGGTGGTGCCGGTGAGCAGGGGCAGTTCTTCATCGGAAACTTTCAGGATATCCACCAGCGGCAGGGGTGCTTTCATCTGCACGATGGCATCCCCTTTATCTTTCCAGAGATTTGCACGGTAATTGGGGTCATAAGTAATGACAGCACCCAGCTTTTTGGCACGAGCGGCGGCATCCAGCGTAGCGGTGCGGGAGGGGTCGGCAGTCAGGCTGACAGAACCGAAGTGGACGATTTTGGCGGCTTTCAGAGCCTCGTCCGAAATGTCCTCTTTGCACAGCATCACGTCAGCGTTGGCGCTGCGGTAGAAGCTGAAGTCCCGCTCGCCGGTGGCATCCACCGAGACCACCGCCATGGTGGTGGGGTGGTCTGCATCCACCGCCATGCCGGAAACATCCACCTTGTTCTCTGCCAGAACCTCTTTCAGGTAGCGGCCAAAGGCATCCGCACCCACCTTGCCGATAAAGGCGGTCTGTGCGCCCAGTCTGGAAGCAGCCACAGCCAGATTTGCCGGGGCACCGCCGGGGTTTGCGGCAAACTGCGGGATGCCGCGCGCATCCTTGCCGGTCTGGGTCAGGTCGATCAAAACTTCGCCAATCGTTACAATATCCATAGTTGCTCTCCTTATCATTCATCATAGCGGGGCGTCTGCTCCGGGAACTGCTGACGGATCTTTTCTTCAATGCCATAGGCGGCATCGAAATCGTTGTACAGCAAAAAGAAGCAGACGAACCAGATAAACCACACACCGAGGAAGGGCACGAGAAAGCCCGTCCACGGCAAAAACAACACAAACAGCAGCCACCATGCCAGTTGAAGTGCGGCTGCACCCAGAATGTGCCTGCCGTATTTCAGGCAGAACAGCACCGCATTTTGCAGGCGGTGGAGATTGCTTTCCTCAAACAGCACCACCTGCGGCCAGAACGCGGTAAACAGCATGAGCAAAATCAACAGCCCGGCCAGAAAAACAGCCATGGTTCCGATACCGGGCAGACGCTCCCCGGAGAACAGCACCATGCCGAAAAACAGCTCAATGCCGAGTGCCAGACTGAACATCACACCGGGCAGAAGGGATGCTTTCCAGTTTTGTTTCATGCCCTTGCAGTAGTTCTCCCACCAGCCCCGCGGTGCATCCCGGTAGCTGCGGAACAGCGCATCCATCATGCCGGAAATCGCCGGGCCCACCAGCAGTCCACCCACCACACAGACCGGGAGCAGCACCAGTAGGCTGGAAGAAAGCAGGGCGTACCCCACGCCCAGACCATACGGGATGCACAGGCCCAGCGTCACGAAATCGACAAAGAGGAAACTTTTCCAGTCGCGTTCCAGAAGTTCCTGATACCGGGGCAGACCCTTGGCGCGCTGGCCGTGGACGATGGGGTCACTCGGAAAAAACAGTCCCATGGAAAGCCCTCCTTTAATAAGTACAGCTGTTCAGAAAATCGGTCAGGACTTTCAGCGCATCGCCGGAATAACTGTCCTGACAGGAAAGCTCCCACTCGATTGCACTTGTGCCGCGCTGGGCGAAGGCCGCAACGCCGGACGCATACGGATTGCTTTCATTCTGATAGGTGAACTGAATGACCGTATATTCCTGCCCGGCGGCAGTCAGGGTCTGTGTGTCGGAAATATCGTAGTTCTGCTGTGCCAGTGCCTGCCAGCCCTCCACTGCGGAAGCTGCCTTTTCTTCGGTCTTGTTCTCCTGCACCACCAGCGTCAGTTGTGCATCGTAGAGATCGACCGTCTTACCATCGCTGTTTTCATAGGGCTGCGGTTCTCCGCTGACCCAAGAAGCATAGTACAGGCCGTTGGCGGCAAGGATATCCTTGTTGTCCAGCAGAACGAAATCATCTTGCGGCGCAGGAGCGACCAGTGTACTGCCCACCGGGGCAGTGCCGTCCGCATTGACCAGCGGGTCGCTTTTCAGATCTTCATCTTTCACACCGCAGCCGGTACAGAGAACTGCCGCCAGTGCAAGCACAACAACACACAGCCATTTCCGTTTCATGGAGTTGCTCCTTCCGTCAAGATGTTCCACAGCCGCTGTGCCCCTTCGCGGGCAAGGGCAGCTTTTTGGGTTTTTGCTTCCTCATAAAAGGCCCTGCGGCCTAAAAACAATCCGTTTACCAGTTCTGCGCTGCTGCCAGTAACAGTTGCTCCCAACACGGTGGTCTGATACGTTCCAAGGTCGTATCCGGCCAGCACCGGACAGTCTGCCCAGCACACGGTTTTCCCGGCGGCGGTATAGTCGTTGTCGCCCGGCGGGGTGCCGTCCCAGTTGGCAAGTGCCTGATAGTCCAGCTGAAAATGCGCCGGGTCGTCCAGCAGCAGAAAATAGCTTTCCTCCGCATTCATATCGGAGAGAAACTGCATCTGCGCCGCAAGCGCATAGGTGGAAGCGTTTTCCGCGTCCTCAGTGTCGCTGACATACTGGTTGAGCTTGACCGAAACGATTCCGTCGCCGTTCAGGTCTTCGCCATACTGCGCAAAGGCTGCTTCAATGGCGTGGGCGGTATCCTCCGGCAGAGCACTTTTGCCCACATAGGCGATCTGATGATCCGGCAGTGTCTCGCCCCAGTGCAGGGCGTTGCCCAGCCAGCTGATGCCGACCCAAAGCAACACAGCCGCAATCATAAGGTAGAGCCAGTGGTAATGCAGCCAGTTTTTGAACCAGTACCACCGGCCTTTTTCCGGGGCGGTCATGCCTTGGTGGTGCCGCCGTAGGCGTAGCGCACCGGCAGACACAACAGGGAGGGAACATTGACGGCAGATTCATCCAATACCAGATTCACGCAGGTTTCGGCTATGGCTTCCACCGGCTGAACGATGGTGGAGCAGTAGTAATCCTGATCTCCGAAGGTGCGCAGACCGTCGTAGCCGATCACCTGCACATCCTCCGGCACACGCAGCCCCATCCGGCGCAGGGCTTTGATGATATCGAATGCCAGCTTGTCGGTGACGCAAAAGATGCCGTCAAAGGCCAGCTTTCCGTCCTTCAGGTTTTCCTGCAAGAACTGCTCAAATTCGCTGAATGGTGCGCCGTCCATCAGGATCTTCTGGGTGCAGGGCAGATGCAGCGCCTCACACTCGGCCACAAATCCATCCCGGCGTTTGTTGGTCTCGCTGGTCAGCGGGGAACCAATGCGCAGAAATGCCAGATTTTTGCAGCCGTTCTCCACCAGCTTCTGCGCTGCCAATCGGCCGCCGTTGTAGTTATCGGATGCCACACAGGGGGTGCTGCCGCTGAGGTAGCGGTCGATGGACACCGACCGCACCTCCGGCGAAATTTTCAGGTCGGGGTTGTAGGTCAGGGCAATGATGCCGTCCACCTTGTTCTGCTCTGCCATCTGCACCATTTCCTGCTCCTTGGAGTAGTCGTAGTCGGTGTCGCACAGCAGCATCCGGTAGCCGTGCTTCACCAGTGCCCGGTTGATGTAGTGTGCCACCATGCTGAAAAAAGGGTTCAGCAGGTTGGGCATGATGACAGCCACGGTGTAGGTGCGGTTGTTCTTCAGCCCCTTGGCGTAGGCGTTGATGTGGTAGTCCAGTGTGCGGATGGCCTGCTCTACCTTTTTGCGGTACTCGTCACCCACCGGGATGCCGTTGATGACCTTGGATACAGTGCCCAGAGAGACCCCTGCCTCCCTGGCCACATCCTTCATCGTAGGGGCGGTGTTCTGTTTTGCCATGTGGTCCACTCCTTTGTTCGTGAAACGTTTCTATATCAAGCGGATCTATCAAAGGGAATCTTGCTGCATTCCCTGTTGTTCGGAAGTTTTCGTGGTTTCAGTATAGCATGGTTCTACCAGAATGTAAAGGTTTTTTCGTGAAATTTCATGAACCGTTTCACGAATGCACATTGCCGCAATTTGCACAAAAACATCTTACGATGAGTGTGCAAAACGTTGAAAAAATGGATACAAGATGATTTCTGCGCAAAATTCTGTTGACACGAAAACCCCGGCGTGCTATCTTTGTGTTGCAAGCCGTGTAACGTTTCACGAGAAACGGCAAAAACGATCCTCAAGCGGCAGAGGAACCCAGCCCACGGGTCTGTGGGCAGCGTAAAAACAGAAGGAGGAGTTTTTATGATGCAGACCTCGCCAGCTGCTGCACGTCAGCTGGACGCTATCCCGGTCCACCGCAAAAGCCTCAGCCAACGGCTGCGGGAAAACTGGCAGCTCTATGTGATGCTGCTGATCCCGGTGGTGCTGACCATCGTTTATAAGTACTGGCCCATGTACGGCATCCAGATCGCCTTCCGGGACTTCAAGGCAAGCCGCGGCATCACCGGCAGCGAGTGGGTCGGCCTGTACTGGTTTGAACGGTTCTTCACCGCACCCAACTGTGTGCGCATGATCAAGAATACCGTGCTGCTGAGCCTGTACAGCCTGCTGTGGAGTTTCCCCATCCCCATCATCCTGTCCCTGTGCATCAACCAGCTGCGCTTTGCAAAGTTCAAGCGGGTGGTGCAGACGGTGCTGTATGCACCCCACTTCATCTCCACCATGGTCATCTGCGGTATGATCAAGATCTTCCTCAGCCCGTCCGGCGGTCTGCTGAACCTGATTTTGGGTACCAGTGTGGACTTCCTCTCTGAGAGCACCGCCTTCCGCACCATCTATGTGGCATCCGGCATCTGGCAGGAAGCCGGCTGGGGCACGATCATTTATATGGCGTGTCTGGCTGCTGTGGATACCAGCCTGTACGAAGCCGCCAAGATCGACGGCGCGTCCATGTTCCAGCGCATCCTGCACATTGATATTCCGGAGCTGGTACCCATGATCGTTTTGCAGCTCATTATGAGTGTAGGCAACCTGATGAACGTGGGCTTTGAAAAGGTGCTGCTGCTGCAGACCGAGCTGAACAAGGCCACCAGCGATATCATTGCCGTGTACGTCTACGAGCAGGGCATCATCAACGCCAAGTACAGCTATTCCACCGCTGTGGGCCTGTTCAACACGGTGGTCAACATCATCCTGCTCATCATCGTCAACCGCATCGCCAAAAAGGCGGCGGACGTCAGCTTTGTGTAAAGGGGGCGAACTGTTATGGCAAAAAACATTGCAGCATCCCATCAAAAGAAGCCCGGCGGTCTGTCCGATAAGGTCAGCGATATCGTTCTGGTGGTCATCTGCGCCGCTGTCATGCTCATCGTGGCTTACCCGCTGTACTACGTTCTGGTGGCGTCCTTCTCAGACCCCTACGACGTGTACGCCGGCAAGACCTTCCTGCTGCCCAGCCAGTTTACCCTGAAGGGCTATCAGGCGGTGTTTGCGGACAGTGCCCTGTTCTCCGGTTTTTTGAACAGCATCAAGTATACTGTCATCGGCACCATCTACTCGGTGGTCATGATCTATCTTGTGGCTTACCCGCTGAGCGTGAAGGATCTGCCCGGGCGCAAGTACATCAGCCTGTTCTTCGTCATCACCATGTATTTCGGCGGCGGTCTGGTCCCCACTTACCTCATCGTCAAGCAGACTGGTCTGCTGGGCAGTATGTGGGCGCTGTTCCTACCCGGTGTCGTGGCGGTCGGCAATGTCATCATCGTCCGCAACTTCTTCGAGAACAACATTCCCAGAGAACTGCTGGAGGCCGCCGAGATCGACGGTGCCTCCAAGTGGACCGTCTTTGTCAAGATGGTCATCCCCCTGAGCCGCTCCATTATGGCCGTTATGGTCGTGTACAGCATGGTAGCCTACTGGAACGACTGGTTCACCGCCCTGATCTACCTGAAAGCCGATCAGGCTCCGCTGCCGCTGGTGCTGCGGAACATCCTCATCAAGAGTTCCACCAGTGCCAGCCAGTCCTCCATGGTGTCCGGCGGCTTTGCCGAGCTGAATAAGCTGACCGAAATGGTCAAGTTTGCTTCCATCATCGTGGCAGCCGCCCCCATGCTGATCGTTTACCCCTTCGTACAGAAATACTTTGAAAAAGGCTTCATGGCAGGTGCCGTGAAAGGCTAAAATTGCGACCGCGGCCTGCGGCCGAAACAGGGAGCAATTTTTGGCGCAGCGGTCTGCAAGACGCGAGTGCCGCCCAAGGCACGAATCGGATGCAGGGAACCGCAAGAGGGCGCTGAAGCCGTTGCCCATTCCAGAAAACGAAAAGAGCCTGACATAACGTTATAGATAAGGAGTACAACCATGAAAAAGATGATCTCTCGCCGCAATTTCCTCAAAGTGTGTGCCGTTGCCGGTTCTGCCGTGGCACTGTCTGCCTGCGGCGGCAGCAAAAAACCCGCTGCACCGGACCCCTCCAACACCGACCAGACCAGCTTTGACATCGTGGGCGGTCAGTCTGCCCTGAGTCCCGGCTACAACGACAACGAGGTGCTGAAGAAGCTGGCAGATAATGTGGGTATCAAACTCAACTACGAGACCATGAGCGACTCCCTGAGCGAGCAGGTGAACATCCGCATTGCAGGTGACCAGCTGCCGGACGCCTTTATGGGTGTAGGCTTCTCCAACTACGATATCGCCAACTACGGTGCAGACGGCACCTTCCTGGACCTGACCCCCTACATCAACGCCGAGACCATGCCCAACCTGACCAAGATCCTGGACGAGCATCCCAACATCCGTGCTGCCATCACCATGAGCGACGGCTGCATCTACGGTCTGCCCGCTGCCGAGCAGATGGGCACAGCAGGCATCGGTGCCGACGAGGATTACAGCATCTTCACCATTCCGCAGTTCTCCATGATCAACAAGCGCTGGCTGGACGAGCTGGGGCTGGCAGTGCCCACCACGCTGGACGAGCTGCACACCGCCCTGAAGGCCTTCAAGGACAACGATATGTCTGCCAAGGTCTACGGCAACGCTCCCGGCAGCACCATCCCCATGTCCACCGGCTTTGACGAGTGGTGCTGGGGTCAGAACATCTTCTACGCAGGCTTCGGCTTTACCAACTGGCCCAACGATGTATGCAACGACCTGGTGCTGCAGAAGGACGGCAAGTGCCGCTTTGTCTGTGCCGAGGACAACTACCGCAAGGCGGTCACCTACTTCCACGACTGGTACGCCGAGGGTCTGATGGACGTGGAGATGTTCAGTCAGGATGCCAACCAGCTGTTGGCCAAGGGCGCACAGGGCTATCTGGGCGTTTCCACCTGGTGGTACATCGAGGAGCTGATGGGCGATTACGCCAAGGACTATGTGTTCCTGCCCGTGCTGGACGGCCCGGACGGCACCCACAACGTCACCGTGCGTACCGGCGGCGGCACCAACAGCGGCAACCTGAACGTGACCAACAAGTGCCAGAGCCCCGCCAACCTGCTGAAGTTCTTTGACCAGTGGTATGACGGCGAGACCGTGATGCAGCTGCAGTACGGCCCCATCGGCGTGTTCTTCACCGAGCAGGATGCCAACGGCAAGTGGAAATCCATCACCGAGGAAGAAGCCAAGGCAAAGTACAACAAGGGTGCCGGTGAGCTGAAATCCACCTACGAGGTCTGGGGTCCCAAGCTGATCCTCAGCGAGTACTACGATGAGTATTTCTACATGGAGGACCGCGCCATCGAGCGTCTTACCGACCTTGAGAACTACTGGATGCCCTTTGTGGATGACGCCACCACCTACCCCATCGACTGCGTGTTCACCAGCGAGGAGTTGGACACCATCGACCGCTACCGTGCTGATTTTGAGAACGCAGTCTCTGAGCAGGAAGGTCTGTGGCTGAAGGACGGCGGCCCCTCCGACAGCGAGTGGGCAGCCTATCTGGACACCCTGACCAATAGTTGCGGCATGGATAAGCTGCTGGCAGTTTACCAGAGCGCATACGACCGCTACAAGGCGAACGCCTGATTCTAAGACGCAAGGAGGCATCCGCGATGCCAAGTGAAATTTTGAACAAAGCTCGTGCCTACGAAGCCGAGCACGGCGCTGCCATTACCCCGGCGGAACGCCCTGCTTACCACATGACCCCTTATGTGGGCTGGCTGAACGACCCAAACGGTTTCTCTTATTATAAAGGGAAGTATCACCAGTTCTATCAGTATAACCCCTACGATGTGCGGTGGGCGCCCATGCACTGGGGTCACGCCGTCAGCTCCGACCTGCTGCACTGGGAGTATCTGCCCTGTGCGCTTGCCCCGGATTCTCCGGCGGACAACGGCCCCGGCTGCTTCTCCGGCTCTGCCACCGAGATGGACGACGGCAAGCAGCTGCTGATGTACACCAGCGTGATTGCAGAAAAGCAGCCCAATGGGGAGATGCGGGATATCCAGACCCAGAGCATTGCCATTGGTGACGGTCTCAACTACGAAAAGCCTGCCTGCAACCCGGTGCTGACCCAGAAAGACCTGCCGGAAGGCTTCAGCAAGTTTGATTTCCGGGACCCCAAGATCTGGCGTGAGGCCGACGGCACCTACTCCGCCGTCACCGTCTGCCTGGCCGAGGACGGCAGCGGCGCAGCGGCACTGTTCCAGAGTAAGGACGGCTTCGACTGGCACTTTGTCACGGTGCTGGAACGCTGCAACAATCAGTACGGCAAAATGTGGGAGTGCCCGGACTTCTTCCCGCTGGACGGCAAGCAGGTTCTGATGCTGGGGCCCATGGAGATGCTGCCCAAGGGCGAGTTCCACAACGGTCACAACGTCATTGCCTTCATCGGCAGCTACGACGAAGCCACCCACACCTTCACCAAGGAAAACGTGCAGCTGATGGACGGCGGCATCGACTTCTACGCCACCCAGACCACCCTTGCCCCGGATGGCCGCCGGATCATGACCGCATGGCTGCAGACCTGGTCGGACACCGAGGATAAGCCCAAGGGCTGCAAGTGGTTCGGGCAGACTATCTGCCCGCGCGAACTGCACATCAAGGACGGACGCATTGTTCAGACCCCGGTGCGTGAACTGGATGCAGTTCACAGCAAGCGCACCTTCCACGAAAATGTGACGGTGCAAGGCGAAACTTCTCTGGAAGGCATCAAGGGCCGTGTGGCCGATCTGACCGTCACGGTGCAGCCCGGCGAGTACCGCTCCTTCACCCTGAAGCTGGCCGCCGATGCAGACCATCACACCAGCCTGACCTACGACCCCTACACCTCCGAGCTGACGCTGGACCGCAGCCATGCCGGTTCCCGTGCCGACATCGTGCATACCCGCAGCTGCAAGGTCCGCAGCCAGAACGGTGCCCTGAAGCTCCGCATCCTGCTGGATAAAAACAGCGTGGAGGTCTTTGTCAACGACGGTGAACAGACCATGACCGCATGGATCTATACCCCGCAGTCGGCGCAGGACATCACCTTTGCGGCCACCGGCAGTGATGTCAACCTGACCGTGGAGCAGTACGAACTGAATCTGTAAAACCTGATATTCCCTTCATTTCTCCTTCATCAACACAGCCCCGCTCTGGATTCCTTCACCAGAGCGGGGCTGTTGTTGCTTCTATGTAAGGTTAGTCCTCTAATCTGCCGTGTTCGCAGCCAAGGGAAAGATAATGCTCCATCTTATCACTCAGCACAAGCTGCGCGTACTCCAGCGGCCTGTTGTACAGCAGCCAATCCAGCTCTGCCCGCTGTGCCGGGGTGTTGCCATATTCATCCTCAATGGCGATGCAGTCGATGGCAACAGCAGAGCCGTCGACGAACCGGGATTCTACCCGGTCGGTGTCCATATTGTAGCAGCAGGAAAGCAGTTTGTTCATAAGAAAACCTCCATGTTCTTCGCGTTTGCTTCTTCTGCGGTGGAAAGTTCCGGCTGTCCGTTTGCAGATCTATAAATCCACTTTCTGATGCAGCCCTTTATAAGTCTACACCCGCCCACCACACGCCCGATTCTTACACCAAAACTAGAACAACGCTCTTTTTGCTCTGCACAAAATCCTGCATCGTTTGGCGTAAAATTGGCGTATGGCGTAGTTTTTGCTGGAAATCTGTCAAAAGAAAAAGCCTGAAACTTCTCGTACCATCAAGAAGTTTCAGGCTTTTCTTTGTTTAAATTGGAAATTTACTGCTCAATCGGCTTCATCGTGGGGATGTGGCAAGAACTGGCTCTGTTATCGTCCGTCAGACTCCAACAACGTCCACGAAGTAAACCCTCTTTTCAATGAACCCTCCAACAAGCTCCAACAGCGTCCACGAAAGTTGTGTACAGTTTTGGTCACAGCCCTTTTTTGACGGAGCCTGACGGAAACCGCGATAACCGCTGTTGTTCTCTGTTAATCCATTATAAACGAGATGTGCTTCTTTGTCCAGCAGAGAGGAACATTTCTGTTATTTTGAATCTATGCCTTACCGCACAAGCAATGCGCTTTGCAGAGAGGTCATGGATTCTTTCTTTTTCTCTTGGGTTGCTTCTGCGTATACATCCATTGTGGTGGAAATATCCGCATGACCCATGATTTCCTGAATGACCTTCAGGTTGGTTTCGTTCTCGCAGAAGCGAGTGCAGAATGTGTGCCGCAGGATATGGCAGCTAAACTTTGGCAGAAGAACCGGGTCACGATTTTCTTCCTTCGCCTTGGATTCTTCTTCCTTATTATAGTCTGCACAAATCGAGCGGATAGTGCGGTTGATGGCATTGGGGAGATAAACCTTTCCATCGCCAGTGCAGAAAACAAAGCCGGAATACCCATCAATTTCATCGGTGCAGAAACCAATGACCTTTTGATACTGGTATTCTTCCAGAAAGGCATCGAACACTTCATCAATCATTGGAATAATGCGGATGCCAGCTTTCGTTTTGGGCGAGTTTACATGGTTGGTGCAAGTGCCATCTTCCTGCACACGATAAACAAGATTGTGGTTGATGCTGATCGTGCGGTTCTTGAAATCAACATCCTCAAAGAGCAAATCAACTGGATTTTGGTATTCTTCATCGTCCTCCAGCACCTGCATGGTATTGAGCATTTCCAGCAGCGTAGCGAAATTCTGTTCCTCGACAGGGGCTTCATAATGCAGATAGGCGATAAGAGCGGTAAGCAAAAGACGTTCACTTTTCTCCCAAAATGGATCGCCGCCAGACCCCTCACCCTTGGTGTTGGTCATAAGCGTTGTCACCAGCTTCAAAATGTCTTTTTCGCTGTGAACGTAGCTGAACGGATTGTAGTGCATCGACTTTTTGAAGTTGATGGTGTTCAGGATTTTTACCTTATAACCGTTTTTCAGCATGGCTTGCCCACATTCAAGCACGATTGTACCTTTCGGGTCAGTGACCACATAGGAACTGTGACATTGCAGGAGGTTTGGTTTCAGCCAAAATCTCGTTTTGCCGGAGCCAGAGCCGCCGACCACCAGCACGTTTTTGTTTCTCGCGTTCTTGGGGTCAGGTGGGCGGTTGCTCATCATCAACCGCTCTGTTTTGGTTAAAATAATGTTGTCGGCAAACTTCGGAGCTTGAAAAGGTTCAATGTCCTTGGGTGTGCCCCATCGGGCAGAGCCATATTCCATGCCGTGCCGATATTTCTTTGCATTTTTGCTTCGCAAATATACGGCAAGCCGTAACCCTGCGCCGCAGAAAAAGCCGATAAGCAAATCCAATGGGTGCAAACTGGGCAGCGGATTCGCAAAGGCTAAAGGCAGCGTTCCCACCATAGACATGATTTTATCGCCCAGTTCTTTGCCCTCGGCCAGCCGCCATGCTTCACCGAAATTTGTTGCCACCAGTCCCAGCAGGATATAGGGTAGATACAGAGCAAGCAGCTTCGTCAGCTTTTTTGTGGTCATAGTCCGCGCTCCTGTTCCTTGCGGCGCACCTTGCCGGGAAGTTCTGCTGCGGCTTGCACCAGCTCATGCAGCTTTTCCAGTACAGAGGGTCGCTTGGTTTTACTCAGAAGGGATGCGGAATATTCTTTGAAAGCCGCATTAAATGCCTCCACATCTGGGGCTTTGAAAAAGACCAGATACCGGGGCGGCATTTCAGAGTTGTCCTTGCGAATAGCATAGTCAATGCCATATTTTTTTGCATACCGTTCAAACCCACGGATATTTGTTTTGTCGATTTCCACACTGGAAACACCACGATTCTGCCGCAGTAGCATTCGGACGCTCTGTTTGCCGCCAGCCATCTTCGCTTGCTGCTGTTGAATGGCAGCTTTTCCGGCATTAAGAATTGTCCGGGCGGTCAACTTTGTAGTAGACACCACGATGTTGAATGTTTTCTGCTCGACTTCTTCCTGCATTTTACCACCCCCCGTGCAGAAGTTTAGATTTAACGGTCATGTTCCGCTGGTGGCTTGCTCACGACTTTATTCTCGGCAGACTTCACAGCATCGTCCGGGACAGGAATCACCAACAGGCGATTCCCCAATTTCAAAAAAGTTTCCGGCTGATGAAATTGCTTCTCATACTTCTGTGCCAGCTCCGGGGAAAGTGATGCAAAATCCTCCTCTCCCAACCCCACCACCAGAAAGGTTCCGGCAACGGCATCATACATTTGACCCTGCTCATCACGCATGGCGCGATTCAAGGGTAACCCAGTCAGCTTGCCCTCATCGTTATACACGATAGCAACCGGATCATCGAAAGGATAGCTTGCCGCAATGGTGCCACCGACTGCATCCTGAAAATCTTTCAGCTCTGTGCCGATGGTGACTTTCTGCGGATACATACCGGGCTGAACCAAAAGAATCTCCATTTTTCTGTTCTCGGAAAGTTCTTGCTCCCCCACGGTTTTGAAATCGACGCTGACAAAATCCGTGGAATCGAGAACATAGTCCTCATTGTTCCACGCTTCCGTGACGATTTTCTCTGCTTCTTCCTGTGAAACAGCTTCGACAGAAACCGTGCGCTGAAGTGTTTCTGTGATTTCTACATCAAACTTCTTCATGTGTACCTCAGTCGATGCAGATGCAAGTCAGCTTGTCGCGGTCGATCATCAGAGTGACACTGTTGCTTTCCAGATATTTCTGGATGGTGTACATATCGCTCATCGTTAGGGATGCAAAATCCCCATCATCATCGAAGCGATGGAAAATCACCGGGCCAATCAGATACCGCTTGCCCATCAGCTTAATGACCTGCTTGGGATTGTAGCGGAAGCCCAGCGGTTCATCTTCAGAAATGCCGATGCCCTCATCTGCTTCATCGAAGCAGGGCAGGATATGCGGCGCATCGTCAGGCCGGATCACAGTCAAATCCAGAACGGGAGAAACTGCTGCAAAGTACGGCTCTGCATTGCCAAGTTCGTTCTGCATGACCATGTGCATAAAAGAGAAGAAGCCGGACACCGTATCATCGATATGGTCGATTTTCTTGCTCATGGTGTCGATGGTCTTTGCGGTATTGAAATCAATCGTATTGTTCATGGGCGTTACCTCCTAAATTTTTGTAAAATAAAAGACCCAATCGGGTCTTATCGGTTCATGCGCTGTCAACGCTCATTGCCACGCTGACGCTTTTTCTGCCACGCATCCAGAAGCTGTATGATTTTTTCTTCCATTTGCCGGGGCGTGTAGCTGCGGGGAAAGTATTTGCGCAGGATGTCGTTTTTGATAGTTACTGTGTCCAGTTCGCCTTTCTTTTCTTCTCCCATAATGGCAACAACGGCATCAGAGGTGAATTGACCTTTCTGTGCCAGTTCTTTGATGCGCTTTGCCTGTGAAACGGAAGGTGCGTTTTGGGTATCGTCCATCGCCTTTATCATTTCCTGCTGTTGCTCAGGCGAGAGGTAAGACAGCTCTACGGCAGGATTGAATGAAATCTTTTTTTCGTCCACCATATTGAGCAGTTCAGGAATAAGGTTCGTAAGTCGGACATACCGCTGTACTTGTCTGCCGCTTTCATCGGTGGCTTTTCCTATCACGTCAGCAGCTTCCAACTTCCCGACAACTTGTCGGGAAGTTAAATCCGACCTAGCACCTTGATTTTTTAGAGCATCCAGCTTCATTTTGTACGCGAACGCTCTTTCGCTGGGTGAGATGTGTTCTCGCTGCAAGTTGGAATCAACCATCAGAATCGTGGCGGCATCATCGTCCATATCACGCACGATGACGGGCAGAGTTTCCAGTCCGGCCATCTTTGCGGCGAACTGGCGGCGGTGGCCGGAGATAATCTCGTAGCCGTCACCATCCGGGCGCGGCCTTGCGATAAGCGGAGCCAGCACACCAAACTGAGCAATGCTTTCCACTGTTCGGGTCATGGCTTCATCGTCCACAACTTTGAAAGGATGGTTGGTGAACGGATGCAGCTCATCAATGGGAATTTGCTGCACCTGCTCTCTTTTTTCTTCCTGTCGTTGTTCTTCGGTAGAAAATAAAAGTTCATCTATCCCTTTCAGTGTTACGTTTAAGTCGTTTTTCGGCATCGGCCACCACCTCCTTTGCAATGGAATGGTAGGCTTCGGCCACCTTGCCTTTCGGGTCATGCTTGTAAATGCTTTCTCCTGTTGTGCTGATTTCCGCAGCACGGACAGACCGGGGAATGGTCTGGTCGAATACTTTCAAATGCTTTCCGTAGCCTTGCCGAATCAGATTGCTGATTTGCTGGCCGTAGATGGTGCGGCTGTCCGTCATAGTGAGCAGGATGCCCTCGATTTTCAGCTTCGGGTTTATCTGCCGCCGCACTTTGCCAATTGTCTGCAAAAGCTGTTCCAAACCCTTGGCAGAGAGGTACTGCGCTTGCATCGGAATCAGTGTCGTGTCTGCCGCTGCCAGTGCGTTGATGGTAAGCATCCCCAATGAGGGAGTGCAATCCAGCAGAATATAATCGTACTCGCGTTTAGCACTGTCCAACACCTGCTTGAGCATCTTTTCCCGGTTCATACTGTTCACAAGGGCAACTTCCATTCCTGCCAGCTCAATGTTGGCCGGGATAAGGTCAACACCCTCATCATGGTGCAAGATGCCCTCACCGGGCTGGATGGGCTGGTCATTCATAGCTTTCTGCATAAGGGTGGACAATGTGGTGGGTAGTTCATCCGGCTGCTGCCAGCCCATACTGATGGTAAGTGAACCCTGTGGGTCAACGTCCACCAGCAGAACTTTTTTGCCCTCCATCGCCAGACCAATGCCTAGATTTTCACAGGTCGTGGTCTTGGCCGTGCCGCCTTTTTGGTTGACGATGGCGATTGTGGTAGCTTTCTTTGCGATAACATCACCCCGCTTTCGGAGAGCCACGCGCAAAGTCGTGGTTCGTCTTGTTCTGATAATAAAGGTTCATGGTCGTGGGCGCATTGAACAATGCTGCCAACAGGTACTGCTTCATGTTCCGCACAGGGGAAGTGTTCTCTGTCAGACAGCCCAGCACAAAACGGATGTGGTCTGCGGTCAACTTTTTTAAGCGACTGCGCACTACCTCGGCAGGCTTGTCGTCCCCGGCAATCCTCAACATCTTGCGTTTGGTGGAGCAGGTGTCCACAAGCAAGTCTACGATCTGATAGATGACGTCCTCATCGTCCGGGCAGAGCCGGAGCAGCAGTTCGACCTCCAACACCTGATAAAAATAATCTTCAAGCTGTTCTCGCTGGGTCAGCCTGTCCGTTTCATCCGGGAGGAAAGGATGGTTCTTCTCTGTTTTATTCTTATCAGTCTTATTAGATTGCGATTTTGGCCGCACCTGAACTGCACTTTCGGCAGCACAAGAATTGCTGTTTGCACAATTCTGTATTTGCGCTTTTGGCAGTCCAGATGAAAAGTTCTTGACGTAGATCAAGCTGGGTCTGCCCAGCCCACGCCGTTTGCGTTCGATGAGGTCTGCCTGTTCTAGCTCCCGGAACAACTTGACCGCCTTGTGTTCGGCGCAGCAGAGAGATTCCTGCACTTCCCGGACAGTGTAGATGATATACACACGCCCATGTTCATCCACCCAGCTATTCTTTGCAGACAGGCTCATACGATCGAGCAGGATGCCGTACAGTGTCCGGGCATCCGTAGAGAGTTGCCGGAAACGGCTGTCCTGAAAGAGTGCTTTCGGTATGCGGAAGTAGGCGAACAGTTCACCTGACTGTCCATAGAAGTAGTCGAGCGTCATTTGGTGTAGCCTCGAATTTTCAACTGTGAGTGCGTGTCCATGTGCAAAACCTCCTTATTCAATTTTTGCAAAAGAAAAAGCGCACCTTCAATTTTGCGGAAACTGAAAGTGCGCTATGTAAAGCTGATTCAATTATTCACGAAAGGATTCCAGATATTCGTCCAGCACTTCTACGTTCACCAGTGCAATGCGTTTCAGCCGGACGATGGCGTGAGCATCCTGTGCGACTTGTCGGAAGGAGTTTTTGCCCATCGAGTAGAGGACTGCCCCTTCCTCGTAGCGAACGTATTTCTTTTTCTTTCCAGCCAGCAGTTTTTCCAGTTCAGGAACTTCAACCGAGTTTCGCTTATGTGCCATGGTATTCTTCTCCTTTGTCAAGGTTATGTGGTATACTTACATATCAGGATATAGAAAAAGGACACTCCACTTTCGGCTTTTGCCGATGGTGAAATGTCCTCTTGACTGTTTTCTCGTTTACAGTTTTCTGCTGGATGTGGAACAGGCGAAAACCCGTCACGCTCCGTTTGGGATTTTTGCCTTCTCCGACAAGCCCCTAAGAAATCCGTCTGAATATTCAGATTTTTAGTACATTCAGGGTCGGATTTTCAGTTCATGCGGACTGTCGGGGACACAAGGATTACCACGTAGCTCAGTTAGATTCAGGGCGCATCGTGGGGAACAGCAGCACGTCACGGATAGAAGCGCTGTCCGTCAGCAGCATGACCAGACGGTCAACACCGAAGCCGAGGCCGCCCGTGGGAGGCAGACCGTACTCCAGAGCGTTGACGTAGTCGTAATCGACCTGTGCCTTGCAGTCGGGCTCGATGGCCTTGCGCTCGGCGACCTGCCGCTCGAAGCGACCCTTCTGGTCGATGGGGTCGTTCAGCTCGCTGAAAGCGTTGCCGTACTCGGTGCAGTCGATGAAGTACTCAAAACGCTCGGTGAAAGCGGGATCATCCGGCTTGCGCTTGGCCAGCGGGCTGATCTCGACGGGGTAGTCGTAGATGAAGGTGGGCTGGATGAGCTTGTCCTCGACGAAAGCGTCGAAGAACTCGGCCAGGATGGCGCCCTTGGTGGGAACCTCGGGCAGCTCCACATGGTGCTCCTTGGCAGCGGCGATGGCGTCCTCATCGGTCTTCCAGTCGTTGAAGTCAACGCCGGAATACTTTTTGACGGCCTCGATCATGGTCAGACGCTCCCAGTGGCCCATGTCGATCTGCTTACCCTGATAGGGGATGACCAGGCTGCCGCAGATCTTCTGAGCGAGGCGCTTATACAGCTCCTCCACCAGGTCCATCATACCGTGGAAATCAGTGAATGCCTGATACAGCTCGATGCTGGTGAACTCGGGGTTGTGCTTGGGGTCCATGCCCTCGTTGCGGAAGATGCGGCCCACCTCGTACACACGGTCCATGCCGCCCACGATGAGGCGCTTCAGGTACAACTCGGTCTCGATGCGGAGCACCATGTCCATGTTCAGGCTGTTGTGATGGGTGTAGAAGGGACGTGCGGACGCACCGATCTCGAACGGGGTCAGGATGGGGGTATCGACCTCCAGGAAGCCCTTCTCGTCCAGATAAGCACGGATCTCCTTCAGGATCTGGCTGCGCTTGACAAAGGTCTCCTTGACCTCGGGGTTTGCGATGAGGTCAACATAGCGCTGACGATAGCGCATCTCGGTATCGGTCAGGCCGTGGAACTTCTCGGGCAGGGGGCGCAGGCTCTTGGCCAGCAGGGTGATCTCCTCAGCGCGGGCGCTCAGCTCGCCGGTCTTGGTGCGGAACACCTCGCCCTTGACGCCGATGATGTCGCCCACGTCCAGCTTCTTGAAAGCAGCGTAAGCGTCGTCGCCCAGCTCGTCACGGCGGACGTAGAGCTGGATGTCGCCCTTATCGTCGCGCAGATGGGCAAAGCTTGCCTTGCCCATGACGCGCTTGGACATCAGACGGCCAGCCAGTGCGACCTTCTTACCGCTGTCGGTCTCGTTGGGCAGGTCCTTGAACTCTTCCTTCAGGTCAGCAGAGTAAGCATCCTGAGGGAACTTGGTCAGGGTAAAGGGGTCGCGGCCTGCAGCCTGCAGGTCTGCCAGCTTCTGGCGGCGCACCTGCACCTGCTCGCTCTCAGACAGGCCCTGTGCGGGGTTCTTCTTCTGTTCTTCCATAATTTCCTCCCGCTTGGCTCAGTTTGCAGAGTGGGTGATGCCCAGCACCTTGTAGTTGACGGTATGGCCGGTGGGCAGCAGGACTTCGGCGGTGTCGCCGACAGCCTTCTCCAGCAGGGCGTGGCCCACGGGGCTCTCGTCGCTGATCTTGCCGTTCAGGGGGTCAGCCTCGGTGCGGCCCACGATGTCGTACTCCTCGACCTCGTCCTCACCCTCCATCTGGATGGTGACGTGAGTACCGACAGAGACGTTCTCAACGCTCAGCTCGCTCTCGTCGATGACGACAGCGTTCTTGACCATCTGCTCCAGCTCGGTGATGCGGTTCTCGACCAGACCCTGGGTGTTCTTGGCCTCATCGTACTCGCTGTTCTCGGACAGGTCGCCGTGGCTGCGGGCTTCCTTGATTTCTTCTGCCAGCTCCTTGCGGCGGACAGTCTTCAGGTATTCCAGTTCCTCCTGCATTGCCTTCAGGCCAGCAGCGGACATCTTGATCTCTTGTGCCATTTGGAAATCTCCTTATCTATTTTTTGGGGTACGGCAGAGTGTCATAAAACATAAAACCGCACACGAATGCCATTTTGACCTATTCATTATAATAGCAAGCCGCGGCCTTGTCAATAAAAACTGCCGCCCTGCGGGCCAAAAAGGCCGCAAAAAAGCCCCGCCGACAGAGGGAAGTGCCGACAGGGCTTGGAAAATGTCTTATTTAGTCGTCTGCGGATTCATCCAGATTGCCCAGCTTCCTGGCCTGCTCGACCACGGCGGGAACCAGCATCTCAGGCAGGATCTCGTAGCGGGCGAACTCGGTAGTGAACCAGCCACGGCCCTGGGTGGTCTGACGGATGAAGGTGGTGAAGTTGGCCAGCTCAGCCAGAGGTACTTCGGCGATGATGGTCTGCAAGCCGTCCTCGTCGGGTTCCATGCCCAGCACACGGCCGCGGCGCTTGGTGACGTCGCCCATGATGTCGCCGGTATTGTCGTTGGGAACATGAGCTTTCAGGGTGTGGATAGGCTCGAGGATGACAGGGCCAGCCTCAGGCATTGCGGCCTTATAAGCCAGCTTTGCAGCCATGATAAAGGCCATTTCGGAGCTGTCCACAGGGTGGTAGCTGCCGTCCAGCAGGGTGGCTTTCAGGCCGACCACAGGATAACCGGCCAGCACGCCCTTCTCAGCGGCAAGGCGGACGCCCTTTTCAACAGCCGGGAAGAAGTTCTTCGGCACGCTGCCGCCGAACACCTTCTCTTCGAAGACGACCTGCTCGCTGTCGCAGGGCTCGAAGTTGATGACGACATCGCCGAACTGGCCGTGGCCGCCGGTCTGCTTCTTATGACGGCCCTGCTTCTGGCAGGCCTTGCGGATGGACTCGCGGTAGGCGATACGCGGAGCCTCAAGGCCAATTTCCACGCCGAACTTATTCTTCAGCTTGGCCTTGACCACGTCGAGGTGCTGCTCGCCCAGGCCGCCAATGATCTGCTGATGGGTCTCGGCGTTGTTGACGTAGCTCAGGGTGGGGTCTTCTTCCATCAGACGGGCCAAAGCGCTGCTGATCTTGCCCTCGTCGCCCTTCTTGGCGACGGTAACAGCCATGAACAGGCTGGGCTTCGGGAAGACGGGTGCGGGCAGCTTGACCACGCGGGAAGCGTCGCAGAGGGTGTCGCCGGTCTTTGCGCTGACCAGCTTTGCCACAGCGCCGATGTCACCGGCACCGATGCTCTCGGCCTCAGTCTGCTTTTTGCCCAAAACCGTGAGGGGCTTGCCCATCTTCTCGGTTTCACCGGTGCGGGCGTTGACGAGAGAAGCGCCTGCGGTGATCTTGCCGCTGACGACGCGCAGATAGCTCAGCTTGCCCACGAAGGGGTCGGCCACAGTCTTGAAGACGTAGGCAGCGGTAGGCTCGCTCTCTGCACAGGTCAGCTCGACGGGTTCGCCGTTGGCATCCTCAGCCAGAACGCTGTTGTGCTCCGGGCTGGGCAGCAGCTTATGCATATTGTACAGCAGCATATCCAGAGCCTGCTGGTTGACAGCGCTGCCGCAGAACACAGGGGTGATAAGGCCATCCTTGACGCCCTTGCGCATACCCTCGACGATCTCTTCGGTGGTGAATGCCTCGCCGCCGAAGAACTTCTCCATCAGTTCGTCGTCGGTCTCGGCGATAGCCTCGCTCATAGCCTCGATAAGGCCCTGGAAGCGGTGGCCGATGTCAGGCAGGTCCACCTGCACCTGCTTGCCGCCCTCATACTTGAAGGCCTTCTGGCTGAACAGATTGATGTACACGGGGGTGCCGTCGTCGAGCTTCGCCGGGACGACGCAGGGGCAGACGGTGGAGCCGAACTTTATCTTCATGTCCTCGAGAATTTTGAAGTAGTTCGCGTTCTCCAAATCGCACTTCGAGACGAAGACCATCGTTGCCTTGCCGTTCTTGCGGGCCAGCTGGAACGCTTTTTCCGCACCGACGGTCACGCCGCTGCGGCCCGACACGCACACCAGCACACTCTCGGCTGCACGGATGCCCTCGTACTCGCCTGCCTCAAAGTCGAACAGGCCCGGAGCATCGATGAGGTTGTACTTGATGCCCTCATACTCCACCGGCACGACCGATGCCGACAGACTGGCCTTCCGCTTTGCTTCCTCGGGGTCAAAGTCCGAAATCGTGGTGCCGTCCTCGACCCGGCCCATACGCTCTGCAGCGCCCGAAAAATAGACCAATGCCTCGGTCAGCGTCGTTTTGCCGCTGCCGGCATGGCCCGCGATCAAGATATTACGGATGTTGTTGCTTGCGTATTTCATATCGGTTTTTCCCTCATTTCCGCCGCACGGAGCATTCTCTCCGTTTTTGTGGCATATTTTACAAAGATAATACCACACTTAAAACGATTTTTGAATATTTCATTTGAAATTTCCGGCTTTTACCCTGCCAAACTTCCCGGCTTTGTTTTGTGCATTTTGCCTTGAGGGCAAATATTTTATTGTAAAAGCTGCCGCAGCACGCTATAATAGGGCCACCGAATCCAATTTTTATGCAGAATAAGGAGCTCCACACGATGAAACGCACGGATTACATCAACTGGGACGAATACTTCATGGGCATTGCCCTGCTCACGGCCATGCGCTCCAAGGACCCCAGCAGTCAGGTGGGCGCCTGCATCGTCAGCCCGGAAAACAAGATCCTCTCTCTGGGCTACAACGGTATGCCCATCGGCTGCGACGACGACGCCATGCCGTGGGAGCGGGAGGGTGAGCCGCTGAATACGAAATATATGTACGTCTGTCACGCCGAGCTGAACGCCATCCTCAACAGCGCCCACAACAACCTCAAGGGCGCGCGGGTGTATGTCACCCTCTTCCCCTGCAACGAGTGTACCAAAGCCATCATCCAGTCCGGCATCGCCGAGGTCGTCTACTACAGCGACAAGTACCACGACACCGATTCCAGCGTAGCTGCGCGGTTCATGTTCAAAAAGGCCGGCGTCCGGCTCACCCCCTATCAGCCCAGCGGGCGGAAAATGGAGCTGGATTTGTAAGATGTTAAATTTTTTCATAGCACCTTGACTTTTGCATTGGATCTCAATTTTGACAGGTGCGTCAACCGCTTCCTCTTGACCCCACCTTTGCTCTGTATTATAATAGGGTCTGCGAAAGTATAAATATTCAAATTTTGGCGCATAGAGAGGAATATATACAATGGATCTTACGAACCGCAGCTTTTTGAAGCTTCTCGATTACACTCCCGAAGAGATCGAAGGTCTGCTTGACCTCGCCGCCGACCTGAAGGCAAAGAAAAAGGCCGGCATCCGCCACGATGCTCTGCGCGGCAAGAACATTGCCCTTATCTTCGAGAAGACCTCCACCCGCACCCGCTGCAGCTTTGAGGTCGCTGCCCACGACCTGGGCATGGAAGTCACCTACCTCGACCCGTCGGGCAGCCAGATCGGCAAAAAGGAGTCCATCGCCGACACCGCCCGGGTGCTGGGCCGGATGTTCGATGGCATCGAGTACCGCGGCTACGGCCAGAGCATCGTGGAAGATCTGGCCCACTACGCCGGTGTGCCGGTGTGGAACGGCCTGACCAACGAGTTCCACCCCACCCAGATCCTCGCCGACTTCCTCACCATCCGGGAGCACTTCGGCCACCTCAAGGGCATCAACTTCGTTTACTTCGGCGACGCCCGCTACAATATGGGCAACAGCCTGATGGTGGGCTGCGCCAAGATGGGCCTCAACTTCACCGCCTGCGCCCCCAGGAAGTACCAGCCGGACGCTGCACTGGTGGAGCAGTGCAAGGCCATCGCCGCTGAGACGGGTGCGGCCATCTCCTTCGAGGAAGACCCTGCCAAGGCCGCAAAGGGCGCAGACGTCCTCTACACCGACGTCTGGGTGTCCATGGGCGAGCCGGTCGAGGTCTGGGCCGAGCGCATCAACGACCTGGCCGCATATCAGATCAACCAGGACCTGATGAACATCGCCGGCCCCAAGGCCGTGTTCATGCACTGCCTGCCCGCCTACCACGACCACAAGACCACCGTGGGCAGGGAGATGGGCGAGCGCTTTGGCCGCGACGCGATGGAGGTCACCGACGAAGTCTTCGAAGGCCCCCAGAGCATCGTTTTCGACGAGGCCGAGAACCGGATGCACACCATCAAGGCTGTCATGGCGGCCACGCTGGGCTATAACGGCTGATGGGCGGAGGACACGTTTCGCGCCCCGATTTCGGGATGCCGCAGCCCGACCCGGCCCACCCGCTGACGGAGTTTTACTGCCTGCTGCAGCAGGCCTTAGACCGGGAGGGCGTGTTTGCCCTGCCCGCGCTGTATGCGCAGTTCCGCGCTCCGGCCCGGCGCATCTACGCCGATGAGGCGGCGGATTTTCTCACCCTCTCCCCCGACGAAGAGGCAGGTTCTGCCCGTCTGCTGGCCCCGGCGCAACTGCAGCTGCTCTATTCCTCTCTGCATGTCATGCCGGATGGTGCGCCCGCCGCGCTGCTGCTCACCGAAGAATGCACCCGGACGGTATACGCCGTCCAGCTGCTGCCGCCCTTCGTCTGGGAAGACCCGCTCCCGCCCCTGCCGGACGCTCCGGCGGCGCTGAGCCTCACCCTCACCATGCGGGACGTGGAAGAGATAGACGCCTGCCCCGCCGCGCTGGGCCACCGTCTCGCCTGCGACAAGGCGGGCAAACGCTGGCTCCACCACCCCCGGGCCGAGACGTATCTCTCCGAGCGGGTAGCCCTCTTCCAGCGGCTCTACCGATAACTGAACAGAAGCTCTCAGGGTCATTTGCCAAAACATGGCGGCAAATGGCCCTTTTGTTTTGGGCGTATTCATGTTATACTTTGGATACCTTATGCGATGCCGGGCGGAAGATTTTTCCGCTCTGCACCATAAACTGCAATAATCGGGGGCGCTCATCCGTATACAGGGTGAATGTCCCCAATAAAAGATGATTTTTCCACCGAGTCCTGCTGTACACAGGACATCAAAGGAGCATAGAACTATGGGACAGCTGACCAAAAACGAGATTTTTGCGCTGGCCGTGCAGCGATACAGTGACACGGTGTTCCGAGCCGCCATGCACAACTGCAGCTGCACCGCCGATGCGGAAGATGTGGTGCAGGATGTTTTCGAAAAGCTGCTGTGCTACAATGGCCGCTTCGAGAGCGAGGAACACCTGAAAGCCTGGCTGCTGCGTGTGACCATCAACCGCTGCCACGACCTGACCCGCGCCGCCCGCCAGAAGGACACCGAGCTGGACGAGAATCTTCCCGCTCCGGACCAGATGGAAGACGGCAGCGTGCTGGACGCCGTGCGCGCCCTGCCCGAGAACTACCGCAATGCGGTCTACCTCCACTACTACGAGGGGTACACCGCCGCCGAGGTGGGCCGGATGCTGGGCGCACCCACCAACACGGTGCTCAGCTGGCTTCGCCGCGCCCGCGCACAGTTACATACGATGCTGAAGGAGGAGATCGAAGATGAGGTGGTATGAGTACAAGATGGAGGTAGATGACCTTCACGCTTCGGACGACCTGAAAGCAAAGCTCCTCGCCATGCAGCCGGCAGAAGAGGCACCGAAACCCGCCAAGAAACCGAAAAAAGCCATCCACTTTCCCCGCAAGGCTCTGAGCATCGCCGCCTGCGGCCTGCTCTGCGGCGTTGGTCTGTATGCGGCAGTCCACTCCCCCATCAGCCTGCTGCCTGCGGGCGGCGCGGCCCTCAGCTCTGCCCCTGAGACGGCCTCCTACGCTGCCTACTCGATGGACGACGTGAACAGCGCCCTTGCCGCACCCAAGATGGCCGTCCAGGCCGGTGGAAGCGCCGATACCATGAGCGCCCGCGATGCAGGCGGCACCGGCACCCTCAGCGCCGAGGCAGCGCAGACGAGCACAAAGCTCATCTACACGGCCAACCTCACCATCGAGAGCAAGGACTTTGATGCCGCCCGCACCGCGCTCACCGACGCCGTGAGCGCCGCCGGAGGCTATCTGGAATCCAGCAATGAATCCTCTTACACCGGCTCGAGCCGCACCCTCTCCCTCACCATCCGCGTCCCGCAGGACAACTACGCGAGCTTCCTCGAAGCCGCCGCGCAAGCGGGCAACCTCGTGGACAAGAGCGAGCAGGTGCAGGACGTCACCACCCAGTATATGGACATTGAGGCCCGGCTCTCCAACCTGACGGCCCAGCGCACACGTTTGCAGGAGCTTCAGGCCAGCGCCGAAAACCTCTCCGATCTACTGGAGATCGAATCTTCCCTCAGCGACGTCCAGTACCAGATCGAGAGCTGGCAGTCGCAGCTGGACTGGTACAGCCAGCAGGTGTCCTGCTCCACGGTCTACCTCTCGCTGGACGAGGTGAAGGAATACACCCCCACCGAGGAATCCTACCTCTCCCAGTTGTCCAGCGCCCTCCGCAATGGCTGGACGGGCTTCGTCTCCGGCATCCAGCAGCTAACGGTCTGGGTCGTGGGCGTCTGGCCCGTGCTGGTCGTTCTGGCCGCAGCCGCCCTCGTCGTCCGCTTCGTGCGCCGCCGCACCCGCAAGTGATATTCGCTCTGTCGAAGCGCCCCGGAATGGGGCGCTTTTTGTTTCCGGCAGCGGCCTTTTCGAAAAAATCATATTCTTTTTAAAAAAGCGCTTGACAAGTCCCCCGCCTTGTGGTATTATACTTGAGCAGTCAGCGAGAGGCTGACAGCAAAAAGTAAATATCGCGGGGTGGAGCAGTCTGGTAGCTCGTCGGGCTCATAACCCGAAGGTCGTTGGTTCAAATCCGGCCCCCGCAACCACCAAGCATCTTGATTTTATCAAGATGCTTTTTCTTTTTTGCATACAAAACGAGGGGCCGCACAGCTGTGCGGCCCCTCGTTTGCGTTTATATCTTTTACAGCATCCCGTGCCGACGCTGTTCGGCTTCCAGCTCCTGATTCAGGGCCGCCTTGCGGTGGTCGAGCAGGAGGTCTTTGTTGTACTGGAAATACCGCTCACAGCCATTTTCGGCAATGAACGCATGGGCGGCGGGCGAGAGGGTCAGTTCGGTGACGAAGACCACCATCTCCTGACTCTCGGCAAATGCCTGCTCCATAAAGTCAAAGGCCGCTTCCAGCGCGGCGCTGGCCGTCTGCTGGGCGGTGTCCCGGGCATCCGACAGGGTGCCGAACTGGGTGCGCAGCACCTTGAAAGCGGCGTCCGCATCCGGCGCGGCGGCGCGCAGAAGCTCTTTCCCCCAGCTGCGCAGGGTCTTGGCGGTCTGCAAGCGGGCTTCCAGCGTGGGCTTATCCAGCAGACCGGCGGTGCGCTTTTTCTGGGTCTCGGCCTCGTAGTCGGCAGTCATCTGGTCAAAGAGCTGCGCCCAGCAGTTCGGCTCCTGCGCCAGCTCTGCGGGCATCTCGGCAAAGGCTTTCTTCGTCTCCCGCAGGAAGGCATAGCAGCTGTCGGCCGCAGCGTCTGCCCGCCGGGAGGCAGAGAAGCGCGTCTCGAGGCCGGACAGGATCAGGCTCACGAGGCTCAGCTTCTCGTCGAAGGGGGCCTGCAGCAGCCGCGCAAAAGCGGCAGGCTTGGCCTGACCGGCCAGAATGTCCTCCACGCCGTAGTCGTCACGGTACTTGTAGTAGAGGTCGAGGTAGGCCGAGAAGTCCTCGGCGATCTTCTGGTGCTGGATATACTGGCGGATGAGTTCTTCATCGGCCTGCAGGCCCAGCGACTCATAGGTATTGAGCAGGTTGGAAAGGTCTTCCCAGCCGCGGGCGGTGACGAACTGGGTGCCGTCCACGTCGGCGTTTATCTGGTAGAAGTTCTGGGGGTGCAGTTCGAGGTAACTCAGGATCGCGCTGTGGATATGGGCTGCACGGGCGTAGTCCTTCCAGACCGGCAGATCCGGCTCAATGTCCATCCGGCGGACGCGGTCGAGGGTGACAATATCGAAATCGCGGACGGATTTATTGTACTCCGGCGGGTTGCCTGCCGCCACGATGACCCAGCCCGCAGGCACGGCCTGATTGCCGAAGGTCTTGCACTGCAAAAACTGCAGCATAGTGGGGGCCAGCGTCTCGGAGACGCAGTTGATCTCGTCGATGAAGAGGATGCCCTCTTTCAGGCCGGTGGTCTCCATCTTGGCGTAGACACTGGCGATGATCTCGCTCATGGTGTACTCCGTCACAGAGACGTCCCGGCCACCGTAGTTGCGCTGACGGATGAAAGGCAGGCCCACGGCGCTCTGGCGGGTGTGATGGGTAATGGTATAGGCCACCAGCGCCACGCCGCACTCCCGCGCCGCCTGCTCCATGACCTGGGTCTTGCCGATGCCCGGAGGCCCCATCAGCAGGATAGGGCGCTGGCGGATGGCCGGGATGGCGTATTCGCCCAGAGCATCTTTGGCGAGGTACGCTTTGACGGTATGCTCGATCTCTTCTTTGGCTCGTTTGATGTTCATATTCTTTCCCTCGTTATCACGAATTGTTGAGGTCACGGTAGAGGTCGTCTTCCTCCGCCAGCGCTTCGGACAGGGCCGAGGCGCTGCGGGCTGCCTCACCGGTAAATTCTTCTTCGTCCAGCACCACTTTCATCGCCCAAGGCGGCACATTGGCGTCGTCAAAACGGTCGCCCAGAAATAGAAATGCCGTGTCGTAAGCCGGGCGTCGGGCCGGGTAAGTCCCCATACCGTCGGTAAAATAGAGCAGACCCCGGAGGTTCGAGAACTTCTTCTCGGCGCAGAGCCGGCTGACGTACTCGAAGGCGGGCCGGAAATCGGTGCCGCCGCCGCCCCGCAGCTCGAAGTGGTTCATGGCACGGATGAGGTCGTCTTCGTTTTTGACGGGAATATCCTGCCGCACCGCGTTGTCGGCCTGGATGAGATGGAGATTCATCCGATGGAAGAAATTCTCCCTGCCCTTCAGCAGAGTGTACGTCTCGGCCAGAAAGGCCCGCACCAGCTCACCCGAGGTGGAGTAGCTGGTGTCGATGACGAGGGCCAGCTCTTCTATCTTCTTGCTCTCCCGGGTCTCCAGCGGCTCGATGAGGGGCAGGTTGCCGTAGACCGACAGGCCATAGGTGTAAAAGTTCAAATCGAACTCGTCCGGGTCGAGGTGGACTTCCTCCCGGGTGACGCAGAACCGGCGCAGGAAGTCGCCGTAGCTGCGGCGGCTGCGGTTTGCGGCTTTGATCTGCTCCCGCATAGCGTCCGCGCCCTCACCGGCCTCTTTGTCCCGGAGCTCCAGCTCTGTCTGCATCCGCTCGCCGATTTTTTGCCACGTCTTCTGGGGCAGCGGCGCAGGCATCTGCTGGGGCTGTTCGGGGGCATCTTTGGGCCAGAGGCGGTGGTCGTCGGTGTAGAATTCTTTTTCCAGCTGGCGGAGAACGCCGGGCGTCTGCCGCACCAGCCAGCGGTAGATGGGGGCTGCAGCAGCCACTTTTTCCTGCACGATGATCTCCTCATAGGCGTGTTGGCGCACCCACGTCAGGGGGCGCTGGACGCTCTTGCGGCCAAGACCGTCGATGACGTTCTCCACCGCAATGTCACATGCAAGGTCCCACAGGCGTTTGTCCCGCTTGCCGCGCAGCCAGAGGTGGCGGAAGATGCAGTGGAACACCGTGTGGAGATAGAGCCGGTTAAGATATTTGGGGTTCTTCTGGTAGAGCTGCAGCAGGGCGCTTGGCTGGTAGCAGAGGATGGTTCCATCCGTCGCCAGCACACCGCACCGCTCGTCGGCGGTGGGCGTCAGAGCCGAGAGGGCCTGGTCTAAAAAGCGGAAGTCCAGATACAGCCCGCTGCGCACCACGGCCAGCACCTCACCGCCCATCCGGGCCTGCCACTCTTCGTGAGTCTCGGGCCGGGCCGACTGGAAGGGCTTGCGGGGGTCAAAAAACTTTTCCTTCTCAGAAATCAAAATCATACCTCTTCTTTTGGGGCGCAGCGGCACGCTTTTTGTGCTCTGCGTCGGCCAGCAGGGCGGCAGCTTCGGCATTGTCGGCCTTGGCCGCGAGGGCCGCACCCTCGGCAAAAGCGTCGGCGTCCATCACATCCAGCGCCAGCAGGGCTTTGACGCCCTCGGTGTCCTGCGCCTTGAGCAGACGGGTCAGCACCCGCCCGGTGTTGGTCTTGAGGAAGTCCCGGTATGCATCCCGGGCGGCATCGCTCAGCTGCCACGGCCAGCGCAGGCGGTCGAAGCAGAGCATCGCCATCACGGAAGCGTCGTCGGCGTCGTGGCCCTGCGGGAAGATGGCGTCATACTCCGCCGGGAGAAGCTTATTTTCGAGAAAGCACTGCCGGTAGTGGTAGCCCTGCCCCGAAAAGGTGTGGAGCAGGATGTGGGCGGGCGTCTCCTCGATGTCCTCCCAGTAGGCGGGATACCACAGCCCCGCCCGGGGTGCGGCCTCCCCCACCGGCCAGAACAGCGCCCGCACGGCCTCGGTGATGCTGCCCACGAGGGCGAACAGGCCGGTGGCCTGCTCGGGCGCAGCGCGGATGACGAGGTCTTCCAGCGCAAAGCAGTTGAGGAAGACATCGCTGCCCATGGTCAGCTCTCCTGTCCCGGCAGTCAGGCGGCGCAGCCTGCGGCAGTTGTAGAATGTGCAGCTGCCGATGACCCGCAGACTATCCGGCAGGGTGACTTCTTCGAGGAAGTTCCCGCAGATGGGGTGGAGCTCGTCGTCCTGCGCCGGGGCGGCGGGGGCGTCGAAATCAAAGCTGTACCGCTCTTTGCCGCTCACATCCCGGCCAAAAGCACGGGTCAGACAGAGCTTGCCGTCCTCGGCCCGCTCATAGCGGCAGGTCTTTTCCGGCCCGGGCAGACCCCGGGGCTTTTCGGAAAAACAGTAATCTCCCAGTTTGGTGATGGGCCACTGGCCCTCCCCTTCCGGCGCAGGAACAGCCCCGGGCAGCTTTACGCAGGGCTCGCCGCCGTACACCCGCACAAGGCGGGCCGTGCCGCCCGCCAGCGGCAGAATATCCAGTATCATAACGACTCCTATCCTCGAAAGCAAGGCCCGCTCTTTTACGCTGCATTGCACTTTCAGCAGCCAGCATAGAGTTTCCCGGCCTGCCAAAGGCTCACCCCTCCGGGGGAGCTGGCGCGCCAGCGCCTGAGAGGGCTGCAAAAAAGCTGCCGCACAGGCACGCCGTGCAGCAGCTCCGTTCAAAACTTCATCACTGTGCGGCCTGTGCAAGGCAATCGTTCATTGCCGCAAATACCGCGTCGCTGGTCATGGTGCTGCCGGAGACAGCATCCACTCCGACGGTCGAGCCAGCCGCCAGCAGGGAGGCCGACAGCGTCTCTGCCGCCTTGCCGCCCAGCTCCGGCGTCTCGCCGGAAGCGTCTATCACAACATTCGTCACCTTGCCGCCGGTGATGGTCACGGTAACGCCCACCTCGCTCAGACAGCCCTGCGCACTGGCGGTGTAGGTGCCGTCGGTGTAGGTGTCAGCATTATCGGCAGCAGGCACGGTGCCGGTGTTGGCGATATAGAGGGCCAGCACGATGCCGAGGATGACGTCCAGCACCAGCATGAGGATAATGTTGCGGGTCATGTGTTTTTTCATGGTCTGTGAAGTGCTCCTTTTGCGATGTTTGGGGTCCGCTCGTTACTTTGCGGGCTTGAAGCTGTCGCGCAGGGTCACGACACGATTGTACACGCCGGGGTTCTTCGAGTCGGGAGTGAAGAAACCGGTGCGCACGAACTGGAACTTATCGCCGGGCTTTGCGTCGGCCAGAGCCTCTTCCAGCTTGCAGCCCTTGCGGACGACAACGCTATCGGGATTCAGATAATCCTTGTAGTCACTGCCCTCGGGGATGGCATTCATGTTCGCCTCGGTAAAGAGCTTGTCGTACAGGCGTACCTCGGCATCCACGGCGTGGGCGGCGCTCACCCAGTGGATGGTACCCTTGACCTTGCGGCCATCGGCAGGGTTGCCGTTGCCGGTCTCGAGGTCGGCAGTGCAGTGGATGACAGCGATGCTGCCGTCGGGGTTCTTCTCGACGCTCTCGCACTTGACGATATAGCCGCCCATCAGACGGACTTCGCCGCCGACGGTCAGGCGCTTGAACTTCGGAGGCGGCACCTCGGCGAAGTCCTCGTTCTCGATCCACAGCTCCCTGGTGAAGGCGACCTTGCGGGTAGTGGTGTCGTTGGCTTCACGGTTGGGGTTGTTGGCGATGTCGAAATACTCGGTCTTGTCGGCGGGGTAGTTGTCCACCACCAGCTTGACGGGGTCCAGCACGGCGATGCGGCGCTGTGCAGTCAGGTCCAGCTCGCTGCGGATGCAGGCTTCCAGCTGGCGCATATCAATGAGGTTGTCGGACTTGGAGATGCCGGCCTCGCGCACGAAGGTGAAGATAGAAGAAGCGGTGTAGCCGCGGCGGCGCAGGCCGCACAGGGTGGGCATGCGGGGGTCATCCCAGCCGTCCACGATGCCCATCTCCACCAGCTCACGCAGATAGCGCTTGCTCATGACGGTGTTGGTCATGTTCAGGCGGGCAAACTCGCGCTGCTTGGGGAACTCGGTGCCAAAAATGTTCTCGATGACCCAGTTGTACAGGGGGCGGTGGTTCTCGAACTCGAGGCTGCACATGCTGTGGGTGATGCCCTCGATGGCGTCCTGGATGGGGTGGGCAAAGTCGTACATCGGGTAGATGCACCACTTATTGCCCTGACGGTGATGCTCGGCGTACTTGATACGGTAGATGGCCGGGTCACGCATATTCATGTTGGGGCTGGCGAGGTCGATTTTAGCGCGGAGGGTCTTTTCGCCCTCCTTGAACTCGCCTGCACGCATCCGGCGGAAGAGGTCGAGGTTCTCTTCCGGGGTGCGGTCGCGCCACGGAGAGGGACGGGAGGGCTTGCCTGCGTCGCTGCCGCGGTACTCGCGCATCTCGTCGCGGGTCAGGTCATCGACATATGCCTTGCCCTCGAGGATGAGCTTTTCGGCATACTCATAGCACTTGTCGAAGTAGTCGCTGCCGTAGAAGATGCCGCCGTTGGGGTCGGCACCCAGCCAGTGCAGGTCCTCGATGATGCTGTTGACATACTCCTCCCCTTCACGGGCGGGGTTGGTGTCGTCGAGGCGGAGGTTGAACTTGCCGCCGTACTGGTTTGCGATGGACCAGTTGATATAGATCGCCTTGGCGCTGCCGATGTGCAGGTAGCCATTGGGCTCCGGCGGGAAGCGGGTATGGATCTCGCTGATTTTGCCTTCGGCGAGGTCGGCGTCAATGATCTCTGTCAAAAAGTTTTTATCTGCCATAGTGGCGTTCCCCCTGTCAGGGCATAGCAAGCCCGGAATTACACTTTTGATACCCCTTATAATACACTATTTCCCTCTTTCCTTCAAGGTGGAAAGCCGAAGTTCCACCTGTTTTCGGCGTCGTTTTGCGAAAAAGCTTTCCCTGTCTCCCGCTTTTTGCAAAAAAAGCGAAATTCATGCTTGACATTCCGCACAGAATCTTATATAATAATCAAGCATTCAGCGAATGCGACAGATAGATAGGGGTATAGCTCAGTTGGTAGAGCAGCGGTCTCCAAAACCGCGTGCCGTGAGTTCGAGACTTACTACCCCTGCCACAAGCGCACAGAGAGTACTCTGTGCGTTTTGTTTTTGTATTTTTCCCTGAATGTCAGACTTTCCAAAACTTTTTTGACATTTTCTGAAATTCATGCTTGACAACAGCGCGTTTCTCAGGTATAATAACACACGTTCCGGCGGTCAACCGCCAGAAACGATGCACTTGAGCGATCATGGCCCGGTAGCTCAGTTGGTTAGAGCACCAGCCTGTCACGCTGGGGGTCGTCGGTTCGAGCCCGATCCGGGTCGCCATTTGCTGCTATAGCTCAGTTGGTAGAGCGCATCCTTGGTAAGGATGAGGTCTCCAGTTCGAATCTGGATAGCAGCTCCATTGAGAGAAAACCACTTGGATCCTTGAGATTCAGGTGGTTTTTTGTTTGCATCGACAGTTGCAACTGTCGAGCACCGGCCCATGATAGAACCTCTCCGTCACGCCTGCGGCGTGCCACTGCCCGGGTTGCGGCTCCCAGCGTCTGCTTCGCTGTCGCTCGCATCCTGCTGGCCGCGGCCCCAACAGCTCCTCCCTGTTTCCGCCGCTGGCGGCGGTCGTCGCCGTTGCTCCTAACGAGGGGAGGCTTTGGCATGTCGGCCAAGTTTCCCCTGAACGAGTAAAGCTTATTTATTTCGTGGACTGTAGTGCTCCGCTACAGAGAGCCGCGGCAGCTTGACAAGGTGCGCTGTCCAGAAGCAGCTGACCTTTGCAGCGGAGCCCGCACTTTTGCGCCATATTGGACTTTTGGCAGTCAGCTCAAAGTGACCCAGCCTGCCAAGGGCTCCCCTATCAGGGGAGCTGGCAAAGCCGACAGGCTTTGACTGAGAGGTTCTCCCCGGCAGAGCGCTCTGCCAAAAACAAAAACCGCGCCGCAGGTAATGTTCGAACCTGCGGCGCGGTTTATCTATTGGAGGAAATAGTTCTCGTAAATAGCAATCGGTTAAATCCCGTCTGGATTATAGAGATATAATACTTCATTCAGCGCAAAAATCAACCCAGGCAGGCAAAATCACAAATTACAACAAAAGAACACCTTGAAGTTTTTCAACCTCAAGGTGTTCTGAGCTGGAGCTGCTATCCAGATTCGAACTGGAGACCTCATCCTTACCAAGGATGCGCTCTACCAACTGAGCTATAGCAGCACAATCACAGCTCAATTATAATACCATAAACTCTGCCGCATTGCAAGAGTCTTTTGCAAAAAAATCTGGCATTTTGCGTTTTTTCTGCCCAGATACAGAAAAACGGCTGCCGTTTTCCACGGCAGCCGTCTGCATTGTTGAAAACATCACTCGATAAGGCCGTTCAGCAGAGCCAGGCACTTGCGGCTGTGCAGCTTGCGGATAGCCTTTGCCTCGATCTGGCGTACGCGCTCACGGGTAACGCCGAAGTCACGGCCCACCTCTTCCAGCGTGCGGGGACGGCCATCGTCCAGACCAAAGCGGAGACGGATGACCTTCTCTTCACGGGGAGTCAGGCTCTTGAGAGCCTGATTGATCTGCTGGGCCACCATAGCGCGGTCAGCAGCCTTGCCGGGAGCCTCGGCATTCTCGTCGGCAACGAAATCGCCCAGAGAGGAATCCTCTTCCTCGCCCACGGGGCTCTCAAGGCTGGCGGGCTCCTGTGCCATGCGCTGGATCTCACGCACACGCTCGACGCTCATGTCCATGGCCTTTGCCAGCTCTTCCGGGGTGGGCTCGTGGCCGTTCTGGTAGACCAGCTGGTTCGTGGCCTGACGCATCCGGTTGATGGTCTCGACCATATGCACCGGGATACGGATGGTACGGGCCTGGTCGGCGATGGCGCGGGTGATGGCCTGACGGATCCACCAGGTTGCATAGGTGGAGAAGCGGAAGCCGCGGTCGCAGTCGAACTTCTCAGCCGCCTTGATGAGGCCGATGTTGCCCTCCTGGATGAGATCGAGGAAGGCCAGATTGTGGCCCACATGCTTCTTGGCGATGGAGACCACCAGACGGAGGTTCGCTTCGCTCAGGCTGCGGCGGGCGTTCAGGCCGTCGCGGCGGGTCTTCAGCAGCTCCTGACGGCGCTCCTCGGTCAGGGGGCCGTTCTCCACAGCCTCCATGGCCTCTTCCTCAGCAGCCTTTTCCTCGGCGTCCTCGCTGGGCTTCTCGTTGCCCTCTTCGTCAATATCCTCGGTGTAGCTGCGGCTGTTCTCATCCTCCTCGAACGAGAAGCGGGCGCTGTTCTTCTTGATGTACTCGGTCGCACCGTACTTCTGGCGGTCGGCCTGCAGGATGTGGGCAGCCTCGGCACCGGCGTGGATGCGCTTGCTCAGATCAACTTCCTGTTCCGCGCTCAGCAGAGGGATCTGGCCGATCTGCTTGAGGTAGTTCTTGACGGGGTCGTCCAGCAGCTCATCCATCGCAGCCTTCAGGTCGGCAGGGTTCTCCTCGGCGGCCTCTTCCTCGTCGTCGCCGCCCAGACCCAGCTCGTCGCTGTTGTTCTCGGCGTTCTCCACCTCGGCGATGATGCTGTCCACGTCCAGATTCACATCGGCGTCGGCCTCATCCTCGATGATCTTGATGCCGCGCTCTTCAAGGAGCGTATAGAGCGTTTCCACATCCATCCTGCACTGTGCGGCCAAAGTTTTGGCCTCCTGTGCCGACAGGGTGCCTTCGCCTTTCGTCAACAGTTCCTTCAAAGTCATGCCCATTTCGCTCTCTCCTTCTCACTGCGGGGGAAGCGCCCCGCAAGTGAACTTGTCTCATAGTTTCGGCCTTGATGCATAGAAGTTGTTTTCATGGCCAGAGTGTGCCGGATGGCCGTAGATTTTTGCCCGCAGACAAGGCGATTTTCCGCAGCAATCCTGACGGATTGCAAGGGAAAGCAACGCAGTATGCAGACAAAAATGCCGGCCAGACGGTGTGCAATGGCTGTGAAAACAGCTTCTTAGATCACAAGACCTCCGTTGACGCCGAACACCTGGCCGGTGATGTAGCCGGCGTCTTCTCCGGCGAGGTACAGCAGAAGCTTTGCCACCTCTTCGGCGGTGCCGAGACGGCCCACAGGGGTCTCTTCGGCCAGCGCCGCTTTGTCCTCAGCAGTGAACGAAGCCATCATATCGGTGTCGATGACGCCGGGGGCCACACAGTTCACGGTAATGCCGCTGGGACCTTCTTCTTTTGCCAGTGCCTTGGTCAGGCCGATGAGGCCCGCTTTGGCGGCGGAATAGTGTACCTCGCAGCTGCCGCCGGTCTGGCCCCACATGCTGCTCACGGTGAGGATACGGCCCGCTTTGCGGCGTATCATCCCGGGCAGGGCCAGCTGGCAGAGGTTGAACGCACCGGTCAGGTTGACGTCCAGCATCCGCTGCCACTCTTCCGGCGTGATGTCGGTGAACAGCTTTTGCTGGGCGATACCCGCGTTGCTCACCAGCACATCCACCCGGCCCAGCGCCTGCTCAGCGGCGCGGAAGGCCAGCTCACAGCTGGCCCGGCTGGCCACATCACACTGGACGGCCAGTACGCCCGGCAGCTCTTTTTGCAGGGCTGCGGCGGCCTCGGCGTTGGTGTGGTAGAACACTGCCACCCGGTAGCCCGCCGCATAGAATGCGCGGGCTGCTGCTGCGCCGATGCCCCGGTCGCCGCCCGAGATGAGGACGGTGCGGCCCTTCGCCGCCGGGGCAGTGCTCTGGGGCTCTGCCGCAGGTTCCGGCTCGCGTTCCGGTCCCGATGCTGGTGTGTTCTCCGGCGCAGCGCTGACCGGCATTTCCCTCGTTTCCTGCACCGGCGGTGCGGCCACAGCCGCTTCTTCCGGCTCGGGCAGGGTCGGCCTGCGCTGTTCTTTCTTCGGCCCGGCGTCTGCAAGGTCAAATGTCAGCTCAAATTCGTCGTTGTACAAGAGTCAAACCCTCCTGTCCACTATTTTCGGCCGCAGCGCCTCTTCGTGTCAAAGCCTCTGCGGCGGGAAAGGAAACAGCTTCCCCCACCCCGCCGGAGCTGCGCTCTGCTCACTTTTTCCGGTCTAGTCCGGCTCTGCGGCGCGCCCGGCGGCATTTGTGTGGTTTCGACAAGTTTCCATTGAATAATATAGCACAATCGGGCGAAAAAATAAAGTGGTCACCGGTGATTTTTTCACGCAGTTCCCACTTTTTTCACAGATTCAGGGGTTCACGGGAGGCTTCCAGCGGGGCTTTGCGGCCCGCCTGACCCGCAGTGAAACGAAAAATTCCTGCAAAAGCTGCTGTGCCTCATCGGCCCGCAGCCCCTTTTCGATGACGGGGTGATGGTTGAAGGGCTGGGCGAAGAGGTCTATCACCGAGCCGCAGCAGCCCGCCTTGACGTCGGCGGCGCCGTACACCACCCGCTTGATGCGGCTGTTGATGATGGCGCCGCTGCACATGGGGCAGGGTTCCAGCGTCACGAACAGCTCACACTGCCACAGCCGCCAGCCGCCCAGCTTTTTGCAGGCCGCGTCGATGGCCAGCAGCTCAGCGTGGTGGAGGGCGTTTTTCTCCGTCTCGCGGGTGTTGTGGGCGGCGGAGATGATCTCTCCGTCCTTCGCTACTACCGCACCCACCGGCACTTCGCCCAGCGCAGCGGCCTTCCGGGCCTCTTCCAGCGCCGCGCCCATCAGCTCAAAATCGGTCATCCCATTCCCCTTTCTGCCAGCCGTGCGGCAAACACGAGGCAGTTATTTATAATATGTAACGCGCTGCCGGGCCATACGCTCTTCGCTTTCTGGGCCGCCCAGCCGAAGATGAGCCCCATGCCCAGCGCATAGGCCCGGGCCGTCCAGCTGCCGTGCAGAGCCGCAAAAATCACCGCCTGCACCACCACAGCCCCCGCACCGCCCAGCGGCTGCAAAAGATAGAGCGCCCCGCCCCGGAAGGCAAGCTCTTCTGCCAGAGGGGTCACAAGGCAGATGCGCAGCGCAGCCCACGCGAGGGCCGCGCCCTCGGGCAGAGCCGTCTTTTCCGCCGGGAGCAGCAGCTGTGCTCCCGCCGCCAGCAGCCCCCAGAGCACGGCCGCCTCGGCCAGGACCCGGCACTGAGCCGGAAAAGACGGCTTTTCCGTTTCCCTTATCAGTCTTTTCACGGCGCACCCTCCCGTCGGCGGACATTGTACCATACTGCCGCCCCGTTTTGCAAGCAGTTTTTCGTTCATTCGAAGAAATTTCACTCAAAAGATTGACATTCCGCCCAGCGTTCTGGTATACTTTGTACGACTTTTTTATGGATTTGTCGTTTTACCAAAGACACACGATGAACGCACCCATGGAGGTACGAACTATATGATACGCATTCTTACCGATTCCGCATCCGACATCCTGCCCGCCGAGGCCGCGCAGCTGGGTGTGGACGTCATCCCCCTCAACGTCACCCTCGAGGACGGCACCGTCATCCGGGACGGCGTGGACCTGACTCCCAGCGAGTACTATGAGCACATGGCCGGCTGCAAAAAGCTGCCCACCACCAGCCAGCCCAGCCCTGAGCTGTTCGAAAAGTTCTACGCCGAGGCTGCTGCCGCCGGAGACGAGGTCGTGGGCATCTTCCTGTCCCATGAGCTGTCCGGCACCTATCAGTGTGCGAAGCTGGCCGCAGACCTGGCCAACGTGGACAACGTCCTCTTCGTGGACAGCACCAATGTCTGCCTCGGCGAGGGTCTGCTGGTGCGTATGGCCGCACACCTGCGGGACGAAGGCAAGTCTGCCGTCCAGATCGCCGCCACCCTCGAGCACGCCAAGGAGCACCTGCACCTCGTCGCCGCCATCGACGACCTGAAGTATCTGCGCAAGGGCGGCCGTCTGCCCGCCGCCGTCGCCGTGGCCGGCGGGATGCTGGGCATCAAGCCCCTCATCACCATCAAGGAGGGCAAAGTCGCCATGGCCGGCAAGGCCCGGGGTCTGCCCGGCGCATACGTCGCCCTCTTCAAGAAGATAGAGGAGCTGGGCGGCGTCAATCCCCGTTTCCCCTCTCTGGCCGGTTACACCATCAGCACCCGCGAGGTGAACCCCATCCAGACCTATCTGGTGGACAATCTCGGCCTTCCCGAGCCGCTGGTGCGCCAGATCGGCTGCGTCATCGGCACCCACGCCGGTCCCGGTGCGTTTGGTCTGGCCTTCTTCGATAACGGGCTGGTCATCGACTAAGAGTATATAAGAAGAGGCTGCTGTGCATCTGCACAGCAGCCTCTTTTCGTTTTTACTTACAGCATATCCGTGATGAGCTTGCCCAGCAAAAGCACCAGCACCACGAGCATCATGGGGCGGATGAACTTTGCGCCCTTTCTCAGGGCGAAGTGGGAGCCGATGATGTTGCCGACGATGTTGCTGATGGCGCAGGGGATGCCCACCGGAAAGACCACCAGCCCGCTGCTCAGATAGGTGAAGAGGCTTGCGTAGTTGCTGGCGAGGTTGAGCACCTTGGCGTTGCCGTTGGCGGTGCGCAGGTCGAAGCCCATCAGGCTGGTGAAAGCGATGATGGCAAAGGTCCCGGTGCCAGGTCCCACCATGCCGTCGTACAGACCGATGCCAAAGCCGATGCCCAGGGCCAGCAGGGCCTTTTTCAAATTCAGGGAGCCGTCGTCCCGGTTCTCGTCCGGGAGATTGCGACGCCACAGGATGACGACTGCCGCGATGGGCAGGATGATGAACATCATCATCTGCAGCACCTCATCACTGAGCATCAGGACGATGTGTGCGCCCAAGGCACTGCCCGCAAAGCTTCCGATGGCGGCGAGGATACCGACCTTGATGTTCATCGCGCCGTTCTTGAAGAAACTGGCCGTGGCGAACGTCGTGCCGCAGGCGGCGCTGAATTTGTTGGTGGCGTAAGTATAGTGAGGCGGCAGGCCCGCGAAGAGATAGGCCGGCAGGCTGATGAGCCCGCCGCCGCCCGCTGCCGAATCCACAAAACCCGCAAAGCCGGTCATGAACACCAGAAATGCCATCATCGGCAGGCTGATTTGAATACCCATTGTTATGATTCCCCTTAATATTCCTATTTCTTCCACGATTTTACTTGTACAGCTCACCCTCGCAGGCCAAAATCTGGTCGAGTATCATCCGGGACACCCGGGCGCCGTAGACCATGGAGGGATGGTCATTGTACTCGATGATGTCGTGGAAGTCCTTGTTCATCAGGACGATGACATACTCGCCGTAGGGGGTGTGGACGATGCCGCCGTCGTTGCGGCAGGCATTCATGCTGCCGCTCTTGCTGGCCACCCAGATGAGCTCCGGCTCGCCGGTCTCCTCGCAGTCGAGATAGAACTGAGGAAAGTCGTGGGTCAGCATGGTATTATAATGCTGCTGACGGAAGATGGCCAGCATCTCAGCGCTGGCCTCAGCGCTGACGAGCGTTCCCTTTGCCACCTGCGCAAACAGCGAGGCGTAGTCCCGGGGCGTCGTGGTGCCGAGGTCGTTGTAAATATCAAAGTGGAGCGGGTTGTGCAGGACGGTGTGGACAAAGCCCATCTCCCGGATGCAGGCGTTGATGGTGTCCAGCCCCAGATAGTCGATGACCATGTTGGTGGCGATGTTGTCGGAGCAGATGATCATCATGGTGGCGGCGTCTTTAACTTTCAGACTTGCGCCCACGCCCAGCGCCCGGAGCATACCGGAACCGTCCACAAAGTGCTCGGGCTTGTAGGTGATTTTTTCCTCGAGGTGGGCTTTGCCCCGGCTGGCCTGCAGATACAGGGCTGCGAGGATATATGCCTTGATGGTGGAAGCCGTCTCAAATTCCTCGTCAGCGCCGATTTCGACCGTGTGGCCGTGCAGGTCGTCCACAAAGACGCTCATCTTGCCCTGATAGGAATACAGCTCGGCGGCAATACGCTTTTCCAGCGTCATGTTTTTATCCATTTTGGAATCTCCCTGTCATTTTATACATTATTTAGAGATTTTCTTCGAAGAACCGCCGGGCGTTGCGATAGAAAATGGCCTCTACCTCGTCCTCGGTGAAGCCCTCGCGGCGGAGTGCGTCGGCCAGCAGCGGGAGCTTGGAACAGTCGTCCATTTCCAGCTTGCCGCCGATGCCGTCGAAGTCACTGCCCAGACCGATGATCTCAATACCGCCTACCTGCTTGAAGTGGGCCGCGTGCTTTGCCATCAGGGCCGTGGTGCTGCGGCAGAGCTTTTCTTCGGGCTGGTTGTCGAGGAAGCCGCTGCAGTAGTTCAGACCCACCAGGCCGCCCTTGTTGGCGAGGGCGCGGATCATCTCGTCGGTGAGGTTGCGGCAGTGGGGCGCGAGGGCGCGGCAGTTGGAGTGGCTGGCCGCAAAGGGGCGAGTGGAGTGCTCCACAATGTCCCAGAAGCCCTTGTCGGACAGGTGGCTCACGTCTGCGATGATGTGCAGACGCTCTATCTCAGCCAGGAACTCGAAGCCCTTTTCTTTCAAGCCCGTCTCGGTGTTGGGGGCGCAGGGCCAGATGTTGTGGCCCCCGCCGGGGACGACGTTGGGGCTGGCAAGCTCGTTCTCGTGGTTCCAGGTCAGGGTCATCATGCGGACGCCCAGCTCGTACATCCGGCGCAGTACGCCGATACTGCCCTTGCAGCAGCCGCCCTCTTCGATGGTGAGCATTCCACTAATCTTGCCCTCGGCGGCGTTTTTTCGGATGTCAGAGGGTCGATATACCGGCGCAATATCCTCCGGGTATTTTTCCATGATGCGTTTGAAGACGTCGATTTCTTCCAGCGCCGTCACCAGCGGGTCGGCACTGGGAGTCTTGTCGCCCAGATTGACAAAGGCGGCGAAGCACTGCAGCATATAGTCGCCCTTTTTCAGTTTCTGCAAGTCGATATGCAGATCATTCTGCGCAAAGCTCTTGGGCGTACCCGCCTTTTCGGCGTAGCGCAGCTCACTCAGGGTGTCACAATGTAGATCAAAGACTTTCATGGTTATCTCCTTTTAGAAAATACTCCCCACCGCATACAAACACTTCACCAGATCCTCCCGATACAGCGGGTCGCTGGACTCAAGGCTGTTGATGACCACACCGCCGCTGACGGCGGCACCGGTGGAGTGGATATACCGCCCTTCGCCCAGATAAAGCGCCACATGGCCGGGGAAGAAGAGCGCATCGCCGGGCTTTTTGTTCTCGAAAGCCACCTCATGCATCGGCCAGCCCTCGATGATCTTTGCATCGCGGTAGATGAGCACACCGCACTGCATATAGGCGCTGCTGACAAGGCCCGAGCAGTCGATGCCCCGGCCCGACTTGCCGCCCCAGCGGTACTCGGTACCCATATACTTCTTCGCCTGCTCACAGACCGCGGCGCGGAAGGCATCTTCGCTGCCGCCGTACCAGCGTGCCACAGCTTCCGGCACGAGCTTGTCTGCCGTCGTGTTCAGCGTCTCGGCCAGCGCGTCATTGAAGGCAAGGCCCTCTCTCTGGGAGAAGACCGCCGTCATCTCATATTTCACCGGCTCCAGCGCCACGTCCCGGACATAGCCCGTCCGGCCATCCGTCAGCAGGACTTTCGCCCAGCCCTTGTGGGCCTCGACCTCTTCGGCGGTCTCAGGCTGGCGGCGGAGAACACCTCCCCGCTCCAATTCCATCATCCGGACGCCCTGCACCTTGGGCAGGTTGAGGACATCCGTAGCGCGGCCCACGAGAACGAGGTCTGCCCCCAGATACTCCCACAGCTCCTCCTCGCGGACAAACTGCAATTCCCGCTGATCCACATAGCCATGGTACCCGTAAAAGCTGACCACTTCGGCCACATCGGGCGGCAGCTGGACGCCCGCAGCGGTCACGCCGCCGGGCGCGGTCCGCACCTGACAGGCCTGCCCATACAGGCCCTCATCTCCGATGGTGGAGACAAGACCTGCCTCGCCCTCTTTGATGGTCTGGGGCAGGTCGTAAATGGTGCCTACCGGCACCGAAAATAATGCGTATTTCATGGTTCGCTCCCTTCCAGCAGCTGCAGCAGCTCATCCGGCCGCATCGAGAGGATGGCACCATCGGCGGTGCCGGTCACGGTGTCGGCCAGTGACTGCTTGGCCTGCTGCAATTCCACGATTTTTTCTTCAATGGTATCCTGTGCAATGAGCTTATACACCTGCACCGGGTTCTGCTGGCCGATGCGGTAGGCGCGGTCGGTGGCCTGATTCTGGGCGGCGACGTTCCACCATGGGTCGTAGTGGATGACGATGTCCGCCGCCGTCAGGTTAAGGCCGGTGCCGCCGGCCCGCAGTGAGATGAGGAAAACGCTCACCTCTCCCCCGTTGAACCGCCGGACCAGCTCCGCCCGGACGGGCTTCGGCGTCGAGCCCTGCAGCGTAAAGTGGCTGATGCCCTCGGCGTCCAGACGCTTTGCCAGCAGCTCGAGCATCGAGGTGAACTGGCTGAACAGCAGGATGCGGTGGCCGCCCTCCACAGCGCTGGAGACAAGCTCCGCGCAGGCGTCCAGCTTGGCACTGCCGCCCTCCCAGTTGTCTGCGATAAGGCGCGGGTCGCAGCAGATCTCCCGCAGCCGCATGAGGACGGCGAACACCGCCATCTTGTCCTCGGGCTTTGCGGCCTGCAGCTTCTCCCGGGCGTCCACCACAGCGGCCAGATAGAGCTTGCGCTGCTCCTCTTCCAGCTCGATGCGGTAGACATTCTCGGTCTTGGGCGGCAGCTCCTTGAGCACATCCGACTTCATGCGGCGGAGGATGAAGGGGCCGGTCAGCTGATTGAGACGCCGCACGGCGGTCTGGTCTTCCTCCTGCACGATGGGCTTCTCGAACCGGCTGCAAAAGCTCTTGTAGGGCGGCAGATAGCCCGGCATCAGGAAGGAGAAGATGCTCCACAGCTCGCCCAGCCGGTTCTCCACCGGCGTACCGGTGAGGGCGAATCGCACCCGGCTGCGCACTTTGCAGACGGCCTTGTATTTCTGGGTGGTGTGGTTCTTGATGGCCTGCGCCTCGTCGAGGATGCAGGCATAAAACTCCTGCCCCTCGTAAAGCGTCTCGTCACGCCGCAGCAAATCGTAGCTGGTCACCACGAGGTCGGCGGCGGGCCAGCTCTCAGCCAGCTCGGCGCGGTGGGCAGCGTCGCCGTCCACCACCACGCAGGAGAGTTCGGACGTGAATTTCTGACACTCCTCGGCCCAGTTCAGCACCAGCGAGGCCGGGCAGACGATGAGGCTGGGCAGAGTCTGGCCGTTCTGCTTCATGGCCAGCAGGTAGCTCAGCACCTGCACCGTCTTGCCCAGGCCCATATCGTCGGCGAGGATGCCGCCCATACCGTAACCGTCCAGCGTCCGCAGCCAGCGGTAGCCGTCCCGCTGATATTTGCGCAGAGTCTTTTGCAGGGAGGCAGGCGGGGCATACTCGCTGTCCTTGACGGCGTGGAAGCTCCGGCTGATGCGCCGGAAGGCATCATCCCGGTTGAAGCGCACACCGGTCTGGCCTGACAGCGCCCAGTCGAGGCTGGGCGCACGGTAAAGCGGAAGCTGCGCATGGTTCTGGCCCAGCTTTGCGCCGGAGAGCTCCAGCGTTTCGTTCAGTTCGTCCAGCACTTCCAGCGAGTCATCCAGCCGCAACAATCGGCCATCCCGCAGGCGGTGGTAGCGCTTTTTCTGGTGGAGCGACTTGAGCAGAGCTTTCAGCTCGCTCACCGGGAATTCGCCGGTGTCCACCTCCAAATCAAGCACACTGCCCTGTACCGACACACCCACCGAGATCTTCGGCGGCGCAGCCTGCAAGTCGCGGAATGCATCGCTGAGGTAGACTTCGCCCTCCGCCAGCAGGGCAGGCACACCCTCTTCAAGGAAAGTAACAAGGGTATCCTCGTCGTCTGTGCCATATTCGGCGGGGCTGGTGTCGGTCTGCTGGGTCAGATAAGTTTGGAGCAGCCGCCCGGCCCGACGCTCTGCGCGGGCGTCCCTCAATAAATCAGTCGGGGCCGCAAAAGGCGTCACCCGGTCTTCCCCATACAAAAATTCCGGGTGGGCGCGGACGGCCCCCATGTGGGGCGCATCCAGATAAAATTGCACCACCGGCTCCAGCGGGATCTGATTCAAAAGCAGCCGGTCAGGGTCGTCGATGGTGATCTTCCGGCCCAGCTCCGGCAGCACAAAGCTGCAAAACGACACGGCATCCTTGCTGGTGAAAAAGAGTCCGCTGCCACAGAGGGCGTTCAACGCGGGCAGCAGACGGGCCGCTTCGGCTCGTTCCAGTTTCCAGATGGTGTCTTCATTATAAAGGTAGCTGTAGTCGAGGCCCTGCAATGTGTACAGACTGGGCTCTACCACGATGTGTACGCCGCCCCTCTTCTTCTCGACCCGCAGCGTCAGCGCGGGCAGACCCTTTCGCAAGGCGTAACCGCCCACCTCGCCCCTCGGCTCATATAAAGCCACCAGTTCATCCAGCAGCTCACCCGACAGCGGCACACTTCCAGCGGGGCCATTTGCGATGCTGCGGGTCGGGCGGCCTGTGGCGGCTTCCACGCTCTTTACCGTGTCCTGCTGGCGGCGGAGCAGCGTCAGAATTTTCTGTGCCTCGGAGGTAAAGGCGTCCCAGCGGTGGACAAAGGCCAGCGTTTTGCCGTAGCTGACGCTCCGCTCTTTCTCGATGGCCGTCAGCAGTTCCGGGATACTTTTTACGACATACTGCCGCCCGCCGTCCGAAATGCGGAGGCGCAGCAGCGGCGGCTGTCCGGAGTAGTCCAGGATGAGCTCCGGTTCCAGTTCCGCGAAGCCTCGCTGCTGGCCGTCCGAGGCCGTCAGACTCTCCACCTCGGCCAGCGCGTCCTCCTGATAAGCCCGAAGAAGTTCCTGCGCCTGCACATCCGAGACGGGTTCATCGCCTCGCCATTTTCTGCCGAACAGCATCTCGAGACCGGAGACGTAGCTATCCTTCCGGGCTGCGGCTTCTTTAGCAAATTCTGTCCCGCGCTGCACGCCCGGGATGTCCAGCAGTGCCTTCTTCTCTGGCTTTGGTTCCATCTTTTCTTCCGGCTCATCCACCTCATGCAGCAGCAGCGCACCGATGTGCTTGCAGCAGGGACCTTCGCCGTTTTCATTGAAAGGGCAGGTACAGCTGGCGCTGACGAAACTGCCGTTCTGGCGCAGCCACGCCTGGGTCCGGTAGAGGTTCCGGCCGCTGCCCCGCACATCGGCGCTCAGATGGCGCACGCCGTTCTCCGCCGTCTCACATTCCAGATCCTGCACTCGGTCCTCGTATGCCTTGGCCCGTGCATAAATCGTGCTGCCCAGCAGATAGCGGATCTCTTCTCTGTCCATGTCTCTGCCCTCCCTCTCCCAAGCGTCCTATTGGTTAAGCATACCGCACCCGCCGACCAGATGCAAGAGCTTTGGACGAAAAAAGCAAAAAGAAAACGCCCTAAGATTTCTCTTAGAGCGTTTTGATCAAGTCGGCGGCTACCTATTTTCACAAGCCGTTTCCAGCTAACTATCTTGGGCACGAGTGAGCTTA
>OOCT01000294.1_pt1 | contig 54235 bp, 44 predicted proteins | sample 1671851 | NCBI WGS metagenome assembly OOCT01 (sample SAMN06348199, study PRJEB24527) | human gut metagenome | biome: human gut; feature: ankylosing spondylitis patient; material: feces | host: Homo sapiens | place: China | collected 2015-10
CGGGGCCCGGAACCGTCAGGTTCCGGGCCCCGCTGCGTCTCCTATGCCTCGGTTCCGGGGAGCGGGCCGCGCCCCCCGTCCTGGTAGGGGTTGACGTAATCCGGCGGGCAGAGGTGCGTTTCGCTCCACAGCAGCATGTGGTTCAGCACAGGCAGAAAGCTCTCGCCCATGGCCGTGAGGGTGTACTCCACCCGGGGCGGAACCTCGGGATAGACCTCCCGGTGGAGAAAGCCGTCGGCCTCCAGCTCGCGGAGCTGCCGGGTCAGGGTGGACTGGGTGATGCCGTCCAGGCGGCGCAGCAGCGCCCCGAAGCGCTGTACCCGGTAGAAGGCCACATACCACAGGATCAGGATTTTCCACTTCCCGCTGAGCACCGCCTGCAGGCGGCTCATGGGAAGGCAGCGGGCCAGCGCCTCCGGCGTCTGGAATTTGTTGTCTGCCATTGCGTTCCCTCCCTGTCCTGACATTATAGCGGGAAACCGGAAAAAAGCAAGACAGGATCAAAAAAGATACCGGGGCGCAAAAAAGACCGTACTTGAAGAACGGGCGGGGGCAGGCTATGCTGAACGGGACAAACCACAAGGAGGCAAACTGCCATGCACTACACAGGCACCATCTGGCGTCCGCCCTATGAATCCGGCTCCCTGCTGCTGGAGGCGGCCGCCGGCTGCACCCACCACCGCTGCAAGTTCTGCACGCTTTACGACGAGCTGCCCTTCCGCTTCCGGCTCTCTCCCCTGGAGGACATTGAGGCGGATCTGGCCGAGGCCCAGGAGCTGCTCCGGGGACAGCTCGTACAGCGGGTCTTTCTGGTGGGGGCAAACCCCTTTGCGCTTCAGACGGAGCGGCTGAAGGCCATCGCGGGGCGCATCCGCAAGTACTTCCCGGAGTGCCGGACCATCGGCTGCTTCGCGCGGGTGACCGATGTGGGACGGAAAACCGATGAAGCGCTCCGGGAGCTCCGCCGCCTGGGGTACGACGGCCTGACCATCGGCGTGGAGACGGGATACGATCCGGCGCTGCTCTTCATGGACAAAGGCTATCAGGCGCGGGACATCGTGGAACAGGCGCACCGGCTGGACGAGGCGGGCATCGCCTATCACTTTTTCTATCTGGCCGGAATTGCCGGGGCCGGACGCGGAGAGGCGGCGGCCCTGGCCAGCGCGTCGGTGTTCAATCAGACCAGCCCCCGCATCCTGGGCAGCTCCATGCTGACGGTCTATCCCCAGTCCCGGCTTTTTTCGGAGATGCAGGCCGGCCGGTGGACGGAGGCCGGGGAGGTGGAGAAGCTGGAGGAGCTGAAAACCCTGGTGGAGCACCTGGAGCGGCCCCTCTATTTTGCGGCCCTGGGAGCGTCCAACGCGGTTTCGGTTCACGGCTTTCTGCCGGAGGAGCGGGACGCCGTGGCCGCCAAGCTGGCGCGGGCCTGCCGCCCGGAGCACGAGGACGCCCTGCGCCGTTACCGGGCCGGTTTGCGGCATCTGTAGTGGAAGTAATACTTGAAAAACATATAGGAATAGTATAATATAGAAAGGGAAAGAAAGTGGGCATACTGGTTTCCAAAGGAGGCATGCAGGTTGAATAACATTCAGAAGGCGGCCGTCATCGGCTGCGGCTTTGTAGGCTCCAGCATTGCGTTCACGCTGATGCAGAGCGGCATCTTTTCCGAGCTGGTGCTCATCGACGCCAACCGGGACAAGGCGGAGGGGGAGGCCATGGATCTGTCCCACGGCCTGCCCTTCACCCACCCCATGGACATCCGGGCGGGGGACTACGATGACGTGGCCGACTGCGCCCTGGTGATCGTCACCGCCGGTGCGGGGCAGAAGCCGGGGGAGACCCGGCTGGATCTGGTGCACAAGAATGTGGCCATTTTCAGGAGTATCATCCCGGAGATCGCCCGGCGCAATAGGGACGCCATCCTGCTCATCGTGTCCAATCCCGTGGACGTGCTCACCTGGGCGGCGTGGAAGCTGTCCGGCTACCCGGCCAACCGGGTGCTGGGCTCGGGCACGGTGCTGGACACCGCCCGGCTCAAGTACCTGCTGGGGGAGCGCCTGGGGGTGGACAGCCGCAGCGTCCACGCCTTCATCATCGGCGAGCACGGCGACAGCGAGCTGGCGGTGTGGAGCGGGGCCAACGTGTCCGGCATCTCCCTGGATCACTTCTGCGAGCTGCGGGGCTACTACGAGCACGACAAGGCCGACGAGTGGCTCCAGCGGGAGGTGCGGGACAGCGCCTATGAGATCATCCGCCGCAAGGGGGCCACCTACTATGGCGTGGCCATGGCGGTGGAGCGCATCGTCCGCGCCATCGTGCGGGACGAGCACTCGGTGCTCCCGGTGTCCAACCTGCTCCAGGGCCAGTACGGCATCGACGGCCTGTGCATGAGCATACCCGCCGTGGTGGGCCGGAACGGGGTGGAGGACACCCTGGAGATCCCCCTCTCCCCGGCAGAGCGGGAGGCCCTGCGGGACTCCGCCGCCACCCTGCGGGGCGTGGTGGATAGCCTGGAGCTGTGAGAAAATGTGAAAACGGAGCCCGGCGCACAAAGCGCGCCGGGCTCCGTTTTTTGTCCGCCCGGCTCAGGGGATCACCAGCCAGGCTACCCGCTGGGCGTTGTCGGAGGGCCAGTTGTCATAGGCCGCGCTCATGGAGACCTGCCAGGCATCCTCAAACACAGCGTAGCAGGCGGCCAGCTTCCCGTCCTGGGCGGCGGGGGCTTCAAGCATCTCCACCGGCTGTCCGTCTACCAGAGCGGTGGTGCTGCCCGGCGTCAGAATGATGGTGACGCCCCGGTAGGTCATGGCGGCGGTCTGGGCCTCGTTGCTCCATACGCAGTCCACCCCCAGCCCTTCACACAGGGCCCGGACGGGGACGCTGTAGCCGCCGCCCTCCGACAGGCGGTCCATCAACGGGATCTGGAAGGGATAGAGGGCGGGATCTATCTCTACAGGCTCTGGTCTGCCGCCGTCCAGGGGATAGGCCATGCCGTTGAACACTACCGCATCCACCTGGGAGAGCTCCAGCACAGAGCGGAGCGGATGGGCGTAGTCGCAATGGATTGTGCCTCGATCGTTCCAGGAGGTGGGGCCAAGCAAATTGTCGCCCACGATCTGCCCCCAGCCGCACAGGGAGCCGTCGGTCATGCGGAAGAAAAGCAGGGGGAAAGCGTCGCCGTCCGCGTCGGCAAAGGAGTATTCCATCTGAATGGAGAGAGGAGACAGACTCACGGTTTCCAGGGTAACAGGGGCACCACCCTCAATGTGATCAAAGGTGCCGGAACCGGTACCCTCAGCATTAACCTCCACGGTAACAGGCTCTACCAGTTCCACGGGAATCTCCACGTAGGAGCCCTCCTTCATAAGGCCCAGCCGGAGCTGCACGGCGTAGACGGCGGCATTCAGCTCATCGACTCTCATACTGTAGGTGCGGGAGGTCTCCGTGCGCAGCGCCTCCTTTTCCCCATAGCTGAATCCACCTGCCACGGGCATCTCGACGGCAGGGCCGTTTCCGGTAGGAGTGGGCTCCGGCTTGACGGCCTCGTTCTCCAGAGCACGGACAGAGAAGGTGTCCATGTTCTCGAAGTCATCCGCCATGAGGGCGGCTGTTGCCGCGTCATTTTTGGCCTCAATGGTGACCAGCAGATAGGCGGAGCTGGTGTCCGCCACCGAGCTGATCACCGACAGGGTGTAGTTGTCGTCACGGATGGAATATGTCTCATGGCTTACGTAGTCCTCAACCGGGGTATTGTCCCCCTCAAAGTAGAAGTCCAGCACGTTCCACCGGCTGGCTACGGCCAGGGCGGAGCCGGCCAGCAGGGCCGCGATGGCGGCCGCCGCCGCGGCAAATCGGAGTTTCTGTCTCATATAGGCTCTCCTTTCCGAGGGGACGGCGTTCAGCGCGGCGTTGACCCGCCGCTTGACCGCCGCCGGGTCGGCCTGGGGACAGGGCACGCCCACCGGTACTGCGCCGTCCCACAGCTCCTGCATCCGGTCTCTCACGCCTCCACCCCTCCTTTCGTCAATGTATCCCGCAGGGTCTTCCGCCCCCGGAACAGCCGCTGCTTGGCGGCGGTCTGGGTCAGGCCCAGGGCACGGGCGATGTCCTTGAGCTTGTCGCCGCAGTAGTAATAGCGCAGGAACAGGGTGCGGTCGGGCTCGTCCAGCCCCTCCACCGCGTCCCACAGCCGGGCCGCCCACTCCCGCCGCTCCGCCTCGGCCTGGGGGTCCGCGCCGCCGGGGGCGGCGGTGTCCTCCGGCAGAGGGGCGGCCTCTTTGTGGGTGCGCAGCCAGTCCGCCGCCCTGTTCCGGGCCACCGTCCCCAGCCAGGGCCGCAGGCCCTGCTCCGGGTTCAGCTCCCCGGCGTGGGCCCACAGGGCCAGGAATACGTCGGCGGTCAGCTCCTCCACGTCCTCCCGGGCGCCCTGCCCGGCCAGCACCCGCACCACGACGGCGCTCACATAGGGGGTGAAGCGGTCGATGGCCCGCTCCAGGGCCAGGCGGCTGCCCTGCCGGAGCTTCTTTGCCAGCGTGATCTCGTCCAGCTTGTCCCCCTCCTCTCCAAGAACCGGTTCTATCAGTATATACGAAGCGGGGGCGGTTTGGTTACGGAACAGGCAAAAAAATTTCCCCGAGGCCTGGCCTCGGGGAAGAAAAGGAGCTCAGTGCAAGTCGGGCAGGGCGGCGAGCAGGCCGTCCACGTCCTCCTGGGAGGTCTGGAAACAGGTGACGAAGCGCACCACGGTATGGCTCCCGTCATAGGGGCACCAGTCCTCGTAATCGCACACCGCGTCGAGCTGGGGCTTGAGGGCGTTGTCCACCACGGCGAACACCTGGTTGGTGGGGGAGTCCACCCACAGCGTCCACCCCTTGGCCCTCAGCCCGTCCTGGAGGCGGGCGGCCATCTCGTTGGCGTGGCGGGCCATGTGGAAGTAGAGGTCGTCGGTGAACAGGGCCTGGAACATGACGCCCTGAATCCACCCCTTCTCCATCACCGCGCCCATGCGCTTCTTCATGCGGAAGAAGCCGTCGGTCAGCTCGGGCCGGGTGATCACCAGGGCCTCGCCGAACATGGCGCCGTTCTTGGTGCCGCCGATGTAGAAGGCGTCGCACAGGCGGGCGAACTCAGGCAGGGTCAGATCGTTGGCCTCGGAGGTGAGGGCGGCCCCAAGCCGGGCGCCGTCCACGAAGAGGAGCAGGCCGTTCTCCCGGCAGAAGGCGTACAGGGCGGTCAGCTCCGCCTTGGTGTACACCGCGCCATTCTCGGTGGCGTTGGAGATGTAGACCAGGCCCGGCTTGGTCAGATGGGGGTCCTGGTGGAGGGCCAGCAGGGGAGGCAGCATCTCCGGGGTGATCTTGCCGTCGCCGCCCACGGGCACGGGGAGGATCTTGTGGCCGGTGGCCTCAAACGCGCCCACCTCGTGGCCGTTCAGGTGGCCGGAGTCGGGGCAGATGGCCGCCTCCCACGGCTTGAGCAGGAAGGAGCAGGCCACCACGTTGGTCTGGGTGCCGCCGATGAGGAACTCCACCATGGCGTCGGGGCAGCCGCACACCTCCCGGATGCGCTCCTTGGCCCGGGCGGTGTACCCGTCGTCGCCGTAGCCGTGGTTGCCCTCCAGGTTGACGGCGCACACCGCCTCCAGAACCTTGGGGTGGGCGCCGAAGGAGTAGTCGTTGCGGAAGAGATACTTTTTCATCACGCATACCTCCAGTTGTTTTGCGAAAAAGGCGGGCGGCCGCAGGCCGGGGTGACCTGCGGTCGCCCGCCGCCGTTCTGTGGCTTAAAATTTGAAGGAGTCCTTGAGGCTCACCGAGCGGTTGAACACCAGATGGCCGGGGGCGCTGTCCTTGTTGTCCACGCAGAAGTAGCCCTGGCGCAGGAACTGGAAGGAGGCGGGGGCCTCCGCGCCGGCCAGGCCCGCCTCCACCTTGGCGTGGGGGAGCACCTCCAGGGAGCTGGGGTTGAGGCAGTCCAGGAAGTTCTTGTCCCCGGCGTCCGGCTCGGCGTCGGTGAACAGGTTGTCGTACAGCCGCACCTCGGCGTCCACGGCGGTGGCGGCGTCCACCCAGTGGATGGTGGCCCCCTTCACCTTGCGGCCGTCGGCGGGATCGCCCCCCCGGCTGTCCGGATCGTACTCGGCCAGAATGGCGGTGACGTTGCCCGCCGCGTCGGTCTCATAGCCGGTGCACTTGATCACATAGGCGCCCTTGAGGCGGCACTCCGGCCCGTCGGGGTAGAGGCGCTTGTACTTGGGCACCGGCGCGGGGAGAAAGTCCTCCGCCTCGATATACAGCTCCCGAGAGAAGGTGACCTCCCGCGCGCCGTCCTCCGGGCGGTTGGGGTTGTTCTCCACGGAGAAGGTCTCGCTCTGCCCCTCGGGGTAGTTGGTGATGATGAGGCGTACCGGGCGGAGCACCGCCATGCGCCGCTGGGCGGTCTCGTTCAGGTCTTCCCGCAGGCAGTGCTCCAAAAAGGCGTACTCCACGGTGGAGGCCGCCTTGCTCACGCCGTTGCGCTCGGAGAAATTGCGGATGGCCCGGGGGGTGTAGCCCCGCCGGCGCAGGCCGCAGAGGGTGGGCATGCGGGGGTCGTCCCAGCCGGACACCCGGCCCTCCTCCACAAGCTGGCGGAGCTTGCGCTTGCTCATCACGGTGTAGTTGATACCCAGGCGGGCGAACTCGATCTGCCGGGGCTTGGCGGGGACGGGGCAGTTGGCGATCACCCAGTCGTAGAGGGGGCGGTGATCCTCAAACTCCAGGGAGCAGAGGGAGTGGGTGATCCCCTCCAGCGCGTCCTCCAGGGGGTGGGCGAAGTCGTACATGGGGTAGATGCACCACTTGTCCCCCTGGCGGTGGTGGTGCATGTGGTTGATGCGGTAGAGCACCGGGTCGCGCATGTTGAAGTTGCCGCTGGCCAGGTCGATCTTGGCCCGCAGGGTCATGGCCCCGTTGGGGAACTCGCCGGCGCGCATCCGGGCGAAGAGGTCCAGAGACTCCTCGATGGGCCGGTCGCGGAAGGGGGAGCGGGCGGGAGTGTTCACGTCGCCGCGGTACTCCTTAAACTGCTCGGGGGTCAGCTCGCACACGTAGGCCAGGCCCTTTTTGATGAGCTCCACGGCGTACTCGTACATCTTCTCAAAGTAGTCGGAGGCGAAGAAGAAGCGGCCGCCCCAGTCGTAGCCCAGCCAGTGGATGTCCTCCTGGATGGCCTCCACGTACTCCACGTCCTCCTTGGTGGGGTTGGTGTCGTCCATGCGCAGGTTGCACAGGCCGCCGTACTTCTCGGCGGTGCCGAAGTCCACGAAGATCGCCTTGGCATGGCCGATGTGCAGGTAGCCGTTGGGCTCCGGCGGGAACCGGGTGTGGACGGTCATGCCTTGGAACTGACCACCCTGGGCGATGTCCTCGTCAATGAAATCATGGATGAAGTTCTGCGTCATGGTGGGTTTCAGCTCTTCTGGCATGTAAATTCACTCCTTTATCTCGATACGAACTCTTATTTTACCCTGAACAGCGGGAAAAAGCAAGAGAGGGAGGACATTCCGGCATATTTTTTCCAGAAGGGCGGAGAAAATTGCATAAAAGGGGGCGTGGGAAGGGGGAGAGGGCCCGGATAGTTGTCACAAAGTGCGGAAAGGGAGGCCCAAAGCCCTTGACAGAGGGAGGCGGAACACGGTATACTTACGACAATCGTTGTGAACAAAGGCGTTCCGACCCCAAGGGCGGAGCGCCTTCATTTTTAAAGCGAAAGGGGCGGCAGACCATGGGGGTCTACAGCAAAGAGGACATCATCCGCATCGTCCGGGAAGAGGAAATCGAGTTCGTGCGCTTGCAGTTTACCGACATTTTCGGCATGCTCAAAAACGTTGCCATCACCGCGTCCCAGATTGAAAAGGCGGTCAGCAACCAGTGTATGTTCGACGGCTCCTCCATTGAGGGCTTCGTCCGCATTGACGAGTCTGACCAGTACCTCTACCCGGATCTGAAGAGCTTCCGGGTGTTTCCCTGGCGGCCCAGCCACGGTAAAGTGGCCCGGCTGATCTGCGACGTATACAACACCGATGGAACCCCCTTCGTGGGCGACCCCCGCTACGTGCTCAAGCGGGTGATCCAGAAGGCCAACGACATGGGCTACGACCGCTTCAATGTGGGCCCGGAGGCGGAGTTCTTCCTGTTCAAGACCGACGAGGAGGGCAAGCCCACCACCCAGACCAACGACGAGGCGGGCTACTTCGACCTGGGCCCCCTGGATCACGGGGAGTCCACCCGGCGGGAGATCTGCATGGCGCTGGAGCAGATGGACTTTGAGATCGAGGCCAGCCACCACGAGTGCGCCCAGGGCCAGCACGAAATCGACTTCAAGTACGCCGAGGCCCTCCACGCCGCCGACAACATCATGACCTTTAAGCTGGCGGTCAAGACCCTGGCCCAGCGCAACGGCCTCCACGCCACCTTCATGCCCAAGCCGATCTTCGGGATAGCGGGCTCCGGTATGCACACCAACATGTCCCTGTTCCGCAACGGCAAAAACGCCTTCTACGACCCCGACGATCCCCGCGGCCTGTCCAAAGAGGCGTACAGCTTCATCGCTGGACTGCTCCACCATGTGCGGGGCATGGCGGCGGTGACCAACCCCCTGGTCAACTCCTACAAGCGGCTGGTGCCCGGCTACGAGGCCCCCTGCTACCTGGCCTGGTCGGCCTCCAACCGCTCCGCCCTCATCCGCATCCCCGCCAGCCGGGGCCAGGGCACCCGGGTGGAGCTGCGCTCCCCCGACCCCTCCTGCAACCCCTACCTGGCCTTCGCTGTCTGCCTGGCCGCCGGACTGGACGGCATCGAGAAGGGTATGACGCCCCCGGCGGAGATCACCGAGAACATCTACGCTATGGACGCCGCCGCCCGGAAGGCCCACGGCATCGAGAGCCTGCCCGGCTCCCTGGAGGAGGCCCTCCGCGCCCTGGAGGCCGACCAGTTGATTCTGGACACCCTGGGGGAGCACGTGGCCGCCAACTACCTGACGGGCAAGTGGCGTGAGTGGGACGAGTACCGCACCCGCGTGTCCTCCTGGGAGCGGGAGAAGTACATCATCAACTATTAAGGCCCCGTGGAGACGGTGGTCGTCGCCTTTGAGGGCGAGAAAAACGGCCGGAGACTCAAGGAGCTGCTGGAGAGCTCCGGGACGGCCGCCTGCCTGCTCTGCCGCTCCGCGGATCAGGTCAAGCGCCTGGTTCGCCAGCAGCGGCTCACCGCCGTGGTGTGCGGCTATAAGTTCCCGGATGGGACGGCGGAGGAGCTGGCCGGGGAGCTGCCCGGCTTCTGCACGGTGTTGCTGCTGGCCCCCCGCGGCCTGCTGGAGCTGGTGCCGGAGCGCCCTGGACTCCTCCGCCTCTCCGCCCCCGCAGGCAGGCGGGAGCTGCTCGCCGCGGTGGAGGAGCTGCTTCGGCTGGGCGAGGAGGCCGGAGCCCTCCTGCCGCCCCGGCGGAGCCGTGAGGAGCGGGAGGTGGTGGAGCGGGCCAAGGAGCGGCTGATGGCGCGCAACGGCATGACCGAGGAGGAGGCCCACCGGGCCCTCCGGCGGCGGAGCATGGACCGCCGCATCCCCCTGGCAGACGCGGCGCGGATGCTCTTGGACGAGGAGCGTCCCGCCCCTTGACAAAGGGGAAAAATTGGCGTAGTATGTCTTTCGACAACTTGATAGCATGGACAGTGCCGCCCTCCGGGGCGGGTAAAAGGGAATCGGGTGCAAATCCCGAACGATCCGGTCACTGTAAGCGGGGAGCCGGCCGCAGACGCCATTGTGGAGACACGAGAAGGCGCGGCCCGGCGGAGAGCCGTAAGTCAGGAAACCTGCTGTCTGTGCAGAAGGATAGGTGTCTTCCGCAGAAAGCAGCCTGTCTGTTTGCCGCCGTGTGGTCCGATTGTGCCCATGGCGATAAGCAGTCCCGCTTTCCGTCGGAAAGCGGGATTTTTCTGTCCACAGCACAAAAAAGGAGGATTATCATGAAAAAGCTCGTACCCCTGACCCTCGCCCTCGCCCTGGGCCTGACGGCCTGCGGCACCGCCGGCCAGAATCCGGCCCCGGCGGCCAGCCCCACCCCTGCGGGGGATGTCCAGAGCGCGGAAACCCCGGCAAACACCGAGGGATTTCCCTTTACCCTGACCACCAAGGACGGCGCGGAGGTCACCTTCACCCACGTGCCCGAGAAGGTTCTCTGTACGAATGTGAATACGGGCGATCAACTGATGGCCCTGGGGCTGGGGGACAGGATCATTTACACAGCCAATAACAATACCCGCGTGGCACCCGAGTACCGTGCGGAATACGAGGTCATTCCCCAGATGGCGGATAAGCCGAGCCTGGAAACCATCCTGGCGCTGGAGCCCGACTTTGTCTACGGCCGCTCCAGCGCCTTCAGTGAGAAATATAACACGGAACATGACACCCTCTCCCAGTACGGAATTATGTCCCTGTCCTCCATCGAGGGCTACAAGCTGGGGGCTGATTTGGAGGACGTATATCAGGATTTCTATAACCTGGGACGCATCTTCCAAGTGGAAGAACGGGCGGAGGAGTTGGTGAATGACATGCAGGCCCAGATTGCCGCCGCCGAGGAGGCGGTGACGGGCCAGGAGGCCATCCCGGTGTTCGTTTTTGACATGGCCCAGGAGGAGGGCGCCTACACCTGCGGCAACAACTTCACCTCCAAGCTCATCGAGCACGCGGGCGGCGTCAACATCTTCAACGATCTGGACACCACCTGGGCCACCGTGAGCTGGGAAACCGTGGTGGAGCGGGCCCCCGAGGTGATCATCATCGACGACTACGGCGATACCTCTCTGGAGGAGAAGATTGCCCAGCTCAAGGAGAACCCTGCCTTGGCCACGGTGCCCGCCATCCAGAACGACCGCATTATCTCCGTGACGCTGTGCGAGTCTTTTGCCAGTTCCATGACGGGCGACACGGTGGAGAAGTTTGCCCGTGCCTTCCACCCCGACTGCTTCGCGTAAGAGGGCGGTATGAAGCAGTTTTGCAGGCTGGTGAAGACTCACACCTTTCTGACCTGTCTGGTGCTGGCAGCGGTGCTCCTGGCATCTATCATCATCGGCATCGGCACCGGGCCGGTGGCCATCCCCTTTGCCGAGGTGTGGCGGGTGATGTTCCACCGGCTGGGCGGCCTGCTGACCGGCTCGGAGCTCCCCCTGGAGGGGGTGCGGGAGAGCACCCAGAACATCGTCTGGTTCCTGCGGGCCCCGCGGGTGCTGCTGGGGGCCCTGGTGGGGGCGGCCCTCACCCTTTCCGGCGTGGGGATGCAGGCATTCACCAAGAATCCGCTGGCCGAGCCCTATGTGCTGGGCATTTCCTCCGGCGCATCACTAGGCGCGGTGCTGGCCATGCTGCTGGGGGTGTCCCTGCCTGTGCTGGGCCGCCTGTCGGTGTCCGCCGGCGCCTTTGCCGGGGCTCTGGTGTCCATCCTCCTGGTGTACCTTCTGGCCCGCACCCGAAATGCGGTGACACCGATCCGGCTGATCCTGGTGGGAGTGGCGGTATCCGCCATGTTCCAGGCATTTACCAACTACATCGTCTATACCGCCCCGGACGACGCCGCCGTCCGGGAGGCCACCTTCTGGATGCTGGGAGGACTGGGCAGCGCGGAGTGGGCCGACGTGCCACTGCTGGCCGGCCTGGTGCCTCCGGCCCTCCTGCTGATGCTGGCCCTGGCCAAGCCCCTCAACGCCATGATGATGGGGGATAGCTCCGCCGTCACCCTGGGAGTCAACCTGACGGTGGTGCGCAATGTGCTCATCGGCGTCACCGCCCTGCTGACCGCCTCCTCGGTGGCGGTCAGCGGCTGCATCGGCTTTGTGGGGCTGGTCATCCCCCACCTGGTTCGCTCGGTGGTGGGGCCGGATCACCGGAAGCTGGTTCCCCTGGCCACTCTGTTCGGGGCCATCTTTCTCATCTGGGTAGACGTGGGAGCCCGGATCATCAAGCCGCCGGCGGAGATCCCCGTGGGAATCCTGACGGCGTTCCTGGGCGCGCCCCTGTTCCTGTGGATGATCAAGGTGCGCCGCTATGAATTCCAGTAGGGGGTCTGCGCCATGATAGAGGCAAAACAGGTCCGGTACGGCATCCGCAGCCGGGAGATCCTCCGGGGCGTGGATTTCCGGGTGGAGAAGGGGGAGTTCGTCGGGCTCATCGGCCCCAACGGCAGCGGCAAATCCACGTTCCTCAAAAACGTCTACAAGGTGCTCCGCCCCCAGGCGGGGGAGCTGACCCTCATGGGGGACGATCTGCTGGCCATGAGCAACCGGGAGATGGCCCAGCGGCTTGCCGTCATGGTACAGGAGCAGGAGGCCGCCTTCGACTTCACGGTGGAGGAGGTGGTCATGATGGGGCGGCAGGCCCGCAAGCGGCTGCTGGAGACCGACAGCCGGGAGGACCGGGCGCTGGTAGGGGAGATCCTGGCGCACACCGGGCTGGCCTCCCTGCGGGAGCAGGGGTTCTCCACCTTGTCCGGCGGGGAGAAGCAGCGGGTGCTTATCGCCCGGGCCCTGGCCCAGCAGACGGCGGTGCTGGTGCTGGACGAGCCGACCAACCACCTGGACATCAAGTACCAGCTCCAGCTCATGGAGCTGGTGCGGGGGAGCGGATGTACCGTAGTGGCCGCCATCCACGATCTCAATCTGGCCGCGGCCTACTGCCACCGGCTCTACGCATTGAAGGACGGGGTGATCGTGGGGGAGGGCGCGCCCAAAGAGCTCCTTACCCCCGCTTTTCTGCGGGAGGTGTACGAGGTGGAGGCGGAGGTGCTCACCGGACGGGACGGCTCCCTGCGGGTGTTCTTTTACCCGTCCCGCATATCATAAAAACGGCCCCCGGGCAGCGCCCGGGGGCCGTTTTATTCTGCCAGCCAGTCGAAAGCCAGGCGGGGGGTGCCGTCCTCCACATAGATGGTGCCGCAGGGGAGAAAGCCGTGCCTGGCGATCAGATGGCGCATGACGGCGTTGTTCTCGTGGGTGTCGATGCGCAGGTGGGACATGCGTCTCTTACAGAAGTCCATACAGGCGGCAAACAGGCCGTGAACCGTGCCGTCGCCGGCCACCCGGTGGATGGTGCCGTAGGGTGCGCCGGAGCGCCAGGCCCCCTCGATGACGCGGTAGTTGGGCTCATCCCCCAGGCGGAGGACAAAGGCCCCGTGGATGACTCCGTCCTGGTCAAAGACGTACAGCTCACCCCGCTGCAGATCCGCCTCCAGATCCTCCGGGAGGGGGTAACGGTCGCTCCACTGGGTGGGGTTGCCGTGCTCGGCCATGAAGCGGCGGGCCACGCCGTAGACGGGACCCAGAGCGGGCAGATCGTCGGGCCGCGCCAGCCGGATCATAGGTGCCGCCTCTGCGGACCCCGCGCCCGGCCCATCGGCACTCAAGAGGGCTTCCAGATGGACCTTTTGCGGCCTCAGACCGCAGGATTCGTAAAATTTTATGGCGGAGGGATTGCAGCTCCATACATTGAGCGTCAGATTATAGCACCCGCTTTTCCGGGCGAATTCCGCCGCGTAGGCATAGAGGGCCCCGCCGATGTGCTGCCCCCGAAGCGCCTCGTCCACACACAGATCATCAATGTAAAGAGTTTTTACATCCGTCAGGATGTTGTGATTGACATGCTGCTCAAATTGACAGAAGACGTAGCCCAGCACCCGCTCCCTGTCGTCCACGGCCACAAAAATGGGCGTATTTTCATCGTTTATTTTCTGACTCAACTGGGTATCCGTGTACTTTCTGCCCCCGGCCCGGAAGAGATCCGGCCGCCCGGTGTGATGCACCTGAGCCACCTGAGCCAAAAGTTCATGGATGCGGGGGATGTCTCTCTCCGCTGCTCTGCGAATAAGCATAGGTACCTCCTTCCTAACCGCCCCAGAGGCGCCCCGGCGGAGCGGGGACCTCTGTCCTGTGTTCAGGAGCAAATCATACCACGTTCCGCCCCGGCTGACAAGGCCAGAGCCCCGGCTGGTGGTCCTTTTCCCGAACGAACCGGCCCGGGATCGCAAAATTTTGATTGCCTTTAGGCGCAAAGTGCCGTATGATGGAGGCTGGTGATGCCTTTTGAAAAAATTGCTTCGGGTACTGGGGCGGCTGTTTCTGGCGCTCCTGTTTTTAGCCGCCGCTGCGCTGGTTACCCTAGGCCTGCTGCGCTGGCGGGGCCTGATCCTTCTGCCCGACGAAGCGGACCCCGACGAGTGGGAGGTCTTCGGCGTGGACGTGTCCTCCTACCAGGGGGAGGTGGACTGGCCCGTTCTGGCGGAGCAGGGGGTGGACTTTGCATTCATTAAGGCCACGGAGGGCTCCCTCCTCCAGGACAGGCGGTTTGCCGCCAACTGGGCTGGAGCGGCGGCGGCCGGAGTGCGGGCGGGAGCCTATCACTTCCTCAGCTATGACAGCCCCGGCGAGACCCAGGCGGACAATTTTATCGCTGCGGTTCCGGTGACCGAGGGGGCCTTGCCCCCGGTGGTGGATATCGAGTTCTACGGGGAATATCTGGACACGCCGCCGGAGAAGGAGCGGGTGCGGGCCATTCTGGACCCCCTGCTGGAGCGGCTGGAGGCCCACTACGGCGTCAAGCCCATCCTCTACGTGACCTACCGCTCTTACTACCGCTATATCGCTGGGGGCGGCTACGGGGACTACCCCATCTGGTGCTCCAGCCCCACGGTGTTCCCGCTGGTGCCCGGCTGGGACTTCTGGCAGTACTCCCACTCCGCCGAGCTGGAGGGCTACTACGGGACCCAGCGGCGCATTGATCTGAACATCTTCCGGGGTAGCCGGGCGGAATTTGAGCGGTTTGGATAGACCGGACGGGGGCAGGCGAGAAAAAACGCCTGTCCTCTTCTATTTCCGCCGGAATTCTGGTATAATAATAAACCAATGTATTTTGCGTGTGGGAGGTCGCTATGGACCGATTTGAGAGACTGGCGGGTGCCCTGCGGCGGATACCCGGCCTGGAGGTGCGGGAAAACGAGCCCATGAAGAGGCACACTACGTTCCGCATCGGCGGCCCGGCCCGGCTGATGGCGCTGCCCAGGAGCCGGAAGGAGGCCGCCGCCGCCGTGCAGGCCGCCACAGAGGCTGGAATCGCCCCTTTTTTCCTGGGAAACGGCAGCAATCTGCTGGTGGCCGACCACGGCTATGAGGGCTTTGTGCTCAAGGCGTGCGGCCTGGATCAGGTACGGGAAGTCAACCACCGTCTGCGGGCGGAGAGCGGTATCACCCTGGCCCGGCTGGCCAACGCTGCCCTGGGCCGGGGGCTCACCGGCCTGGAGTTTGCCCACGGTATCCCCGGCACACTGGGCGGAGCCGTGGTGATGAACGCCGGGGCCTACGGCGGGGAGATGGTGCAGGTGCTCACCGCCGTCACCTACCTGGACGGGGCGGGGGAGGAGCACACCCTGCCTGCCGCCGCGTGCGCCCTGACCTACCGGCACAGCCGGTTCTCCGACCGCCCGGACTGGCTTGTCCTGGAGGCGGAGCTGGAGCTTCGGCCAGGAGATGGAGAGGCCATCCGGGCCCGCATGGACGAACTGGCCGCCAAGCGGCGGGAGAAGCAGCCCCTGGAGTGGCCCAGCGGGGGCAGTACCTTCAAGCGGCCGGAGGGCCACTTCGCCGCCGCGCTGATCGAGGGGTGCGGACTCAAGGGTGTGGGGATCGGTGGAGCCCAGGTGTCGGAGAAGCATGCAGGCTTCGTGGTCAACCGGGGCGGCGCCACGGCGGACGACGTGCGGCGGCTGATGGAACTGGTTCAGGAGACGGTGCTGCGGGAGACCGGCGTGGCGCTGGAGCCGGAGGTCCGGCTGCTGGGGTTCTGACGGGGCGCGGAAAAAGGAGATTGCAATGGAATTTATCATTATATCCGGCCTGTCCGGTGCGGGAAAGAGTAAGGTGGCCTCCTTTCTGGAGGATATCGGGTTCTACGTGGTGGACAACATGCCCGCCCCGCTGATGCCCAAATTTGCCGAGCTGTGCATGGCCGGGCCGGGCCGCTATGACCGGGTGGCCCTGGTCACCGATATCCGGGGCGGCCAGACCTTCGATGGGCTGTTTGACGCCCTCCACGAGCTGCACCGCATGGGCTGTGCGTATAAAATCCTCTTTGTGGAGGCCAGCGTAGAGACCATCATCAAGCGCTACAAGGAGACCCGGCGGATGCACCCGCTGTCCTCGACCTCCCGCTCGCTGGACGAGGCGGTGCGGCAGGAGCGCACCGTCCTGGCCCCCGTCCGCCAGCGGGCGGAGTACATCATTGACACCTCGGCCCTCTCCACCGCCAAGCTGCGGGGGGAGGTGCTGCGGCTGTTCGGGGATGGGGGGAGTACCCCGGCCATGAGTGTCAGCGTCATCTCCTTCGGCTTCAAGTACGGCATCCCCATCGAGGCCGACCTGGTGTTCGACGTGCGCTTTCTGCCTAACCCCTACTACATCGCCGAGCTGCGCCATCAGACCGGGCTGGACGAGGGGGTATACAACTTTGTCTTTGGCTATCAGCAGACCAAGGACTTCATGGCCCACCTGGAGAGCCTCATCGGCTTCCTCCTGCCCCAGTATGTGGAGGAGGGAAAGGCGGCGCTGGTCATCGGCATCGGCTGCACCGGCGGGCAGCACCGCTCGGTGGCCATTACCAGGGCCCTGGCCGACTTCATCAAGCAGAAGGGCTATCAGGCCACGGAGAACCACCGGGACATGACGCGGGCGTGAGGAGGTGGACACTATGACGGAATGGAACGGCGGAGCGGGCCCCAGGATTGTGGCCATCGGAGGAGGCACCGGGCTGTCCACCATGCTGCGGGGGCTGAAAAGCCGCACCCGCAGCCTGACGGCCATCGTCACCGTGGCCGACGACGGCGGCGGCTCGGGTATGCTGCGGCAGGATCTGGGCATGCCCCCTCCGGGGGACATCCGTCACTGCATGGAGGCACTGGCCAACGCCGAGCCGGTGATGCAGCAGCTTCTGACCTACCGATTCCCGGAGGGCTCCGGCAACCTGACGGGGCAGTCCTTCGGCAACCTGATCCTGGCCGCCCTCAACGGCATCTCCGACTCCTTCGACCAGGCGGTGGCCCGCATGAGCGAGGTGCTGGCCATCAGCGGCCGGGTGCTGCCTGTGACCAATGAGAACGTGGCGCTGGAGGCCACCTTCGAGAACGGCACCCGGGTGCTGGGGGAGTCCAAGATCAGCGCCTTCAAGAAGGAGCAGGACTGCCGCATTGAGAGCGTCCGCCTGCTGCCGGAGCACCCAAAGGCCCTGCCGGAGGCGGTGCGGGCCATCGGGGAGGCGGAGCTGATCCTCCTGGGCCCCGGCAGCCTTTACACCAGCGTCATCCCCAACCTGCTGGTGGACGGCATTGCCGACGCGGTGCGTACCTCCGACGCGCTGAAGATCTACATCTGCAACATCATGACCCAGGACGGGGAGACCGAGGGCATGACCGCCTCTGACCACGTAAAGGCCCTGCTCGACCACTCCGGGCCGGGGCTGGTGGATCTGTGCCTGTGCAACTCCGCGCCGGTGCGCCCCGGCCTGGTGGAGCGGTACAGGGAGGAGGACGCCGCCCCCATCGTGGTGGACCGGGCGGCCATCGAGGCCCTGGGGGTGGAGGCCGTCACCCGGCCCCTGGCCTCCGAGACCCTTAACTACGCCCGCCACTCCTTTACCCGCCTGGCCGACGCGGTGATGGAGCTTTACAACGAGCGGGCCGACACCAAGATTTTTTGAGAAAGGGAGGGGGCGCCATGTCGTTTTCTTCTGAGGTCAAGGCGGAGCTGTGCCGGACGGCCCTCTCCCGCCGCTGCTGCGCCCAGGCGGAGGCCTACGGAGTGCTGCTCTACTGCAACCAGTTCACCGCCTCACAGGTGCGCATCAGCACCGAGTCCACCGCCTTTGCCGCCCGGCTGCCCGCCCTGTTCCACAGGGCCTTTCAGCTCTCCTTTGACCGCACGCCGGAGGAGGGGGCGGCCAAGCGGATTTTCTCCATCACAGAGCCGGACAAGCTGTCCGCCCTCTGGTCGGCGTTCGGCCATGAGCCGGCGGGCACCCTGGCCCATCACATTAACTTTGCCGTGCTGGAGGAGGAGCACTGCCGCCTGGCCTTTTTTCGGGGGGCCTTTCTGGCGGGCGGCTCGGTGACCGACCCGGCCAAGCGCTACCACCTGGAGCTGTCCACCCCCCATCTGAGTGTTAGCCGGGAGCTGCGGGCCCTCCTGCTGGAGTGTGGCTTCACCCCCAAGGAGACCACCCGCAAGGCCAACTCCATCACCTACTTCAAGCAGAGCGAGGCCATTGAGGACTTTCTCACCGCCATCGGCGCGCCCCTGGCGGCCATGGAGATCATGAACGCCAAGGCGGAGAAGGATCTCCGGGGGAGCATCAACCGCCGGGTCAACTGCGACGCGGCCAATCTGGACAAGGCGGTGGACGCCGCCCAGGGGCAGATCGAGGCCATCTACAGGCTGGAGGAGCGCGGCATGCTGGAGGAGCTGCCCGACAAGCTCAAGGAGGCGGTGGATCTGCGGGTGGCCCACCCGGAGCTCACCCTGGCCCAGCTTGCGGAGCTGTGCGAACCGCCCGTCTCCAAATCCGCGTTCAACCACCGCCTGCGCAAGCTGATGGAGATGGCCAGGGCGTAGGGCGGGAAAGAAAAGAAAGGGTAGATTGCCATGGAGAAGCAAGTGGTTCAAAAGCGCTGGAAGCTGATTTTCTGGGGCCTTACGGCGGCGGCTGTTGCGCTGCTGGCGCCGGGCCTGGTGCTGACGCTGGAGCCGGCGCTGTTTCTGGGGCTGGGCGTTCTGGCGGCTGTGGTATTCTGCACGGGTCTGTGTATTGCTGTGATCAAGCTCCGGTGTCCTGGCTGCGGCGGCTCGGTGTACCACCAGGCCATGCGGGCGCAGGAGGGCATCCCCTTTGCCTGCCCAAAGTGCGGCCGGAAGCTGGAGATGAAATGAGATGAAAAAGAGAGGAGACGCCCGAAAGACCAGGCGGGTGCTGCTACTGCCTACGGTACCCGCCTTTGCGCCCCGCTGTCCTCTCTGCGGGGCCATACTGAAGATAGGTATTGACCATTGCCACTACTGCGGAGCCATGCTCACCAAATAGAGAAAGAGGAGGTACTCCTAATGTCCTTTGTCCACCTGCATGTCCATACCGAATATTCCCTGCTGGACGGGGCCTGCCGCATTCCCCTGCTGGTCAAGCGGGTGAAGGAGCTGGGCCAGAGCGCCGTGGCCATCACCGACCACGGCGTCATGTACGGCGTGGTGGACTTCTACAAGGCGTGCAAGGCGGAGGGGGTCAAGCCCATCATCGGCTGCGAGGTGTATGTGGCCCCCCGGAAGCGCACCGACAAGGTACACGAGTACGACGCGGCCATGTACCACCTGATTCTGCTGTGCCGCAACGAGGTGGGCTACCGCAACCTGTGCTTCCTGGACTCGGCGGCCTTTACGGAGGGCTTTTATATCAGGCCCCGCATTGACAAGGAACTCTTGCGCCAGCATGCCGAGGGGCTCATCGCCCTGTCGGCCTGCCAGTCCGGCGAGGTGCCCCGCAAGCTGCTGGCCGGGGACTACGAGGGGGCCAAGGCGGCGGCGCTGGAGATGCGGGCGCTGTTTGGAGAGGACGGCTACTATCTGGAGCTCCAGGATCACAAGCTGCCCAACGACCCGGCCATCAACCAGGGGCTCATCCGCATCCACCAGGAGACGGGCATCCCCCTGGTGGTGACCAACGACGCCCACTATCTCCGCCGGGAGGACGCGGAGATGCAGGACACCCTCATGTGCATCCAGATGGGCAAGACGGTGGACGATCCCAACCGCCTGCGGATGGAGACCAGCGAGCTGTATGTCAAATCCACCGAGGAGATGGCCGCTCTGTTCCCCGACTACCCGGAGGCGGTGGAGAACACGGTCAAAATCGCGGAGCTGTGCAATATGGACTTCCAGTTCGGCGTCCACCACCTGCCCGAGTTCAAGCTGCCCGAGGGCTACACCGACGGGGACGCCTACTTCCAGAAGCTGTGCGAGGAGGGCTTCGCGCGCCGCTACCCCGGCGCCCCGGCGGAGTACCGGGAGCGGCTGGCCTACGAGATGGGGATTATCCGCCAGATGGGGTTTGTGGATTACTTCCTCATCGTCTCCGATTTCATCGGCTATGCCAAGGGGCGGGGCATCCCCGTGGGCCCTGGCCGGGGCTCGGCGGCCGGCTCCATGGTGGCCTACTGCATGGCCATCACCGACGTGGACCCGATGAAATACTCCCTCTACTTTGAGCGATTCCTCAACCCCGAGCGGGTCACCATGCCGGATATTGACATCGACTTCTGCATCCGGCGGCGGCAGGAGGTCATTGAGTACGTCCAGAATAAATACGGTGCCGACCACGTGGCCCAGATCGTCACCTTCGGCACCATGGCCGCCCGGGGCGCCATCCGGGATGTGGGCCGGGCGCTGAACATACCCTATGCCGACGTGGATGTGGTGGCAAAGCAGGTGCCCAGCGGCCCGGGTGCACTCCATATCACCCTGGACGAGGCCCTCAAGCTGTCCAAGCCCCTCCGGGACGCCTATGAAGGGGACGAGCGGATCAGGACCCTCATCGACACCGCCAAGGCCATTGAAGGCATGCCCCGCCACGCCTCCACCCACGCCGCCGGCGTGGTCATCACCCGGAAGCCGGTGGTGGACTATGTGCCCCTGGCGAAGAACGATGAGTCGGTGGTCACCCAGTACGTCATGACCACCCTGGAGGAGCTGGGCCTCTTAAAGATGGACTTCCTGGGCCTGCGCAACCTGACCATCCTGGACGACACGGTGCGCCTGGTGCAGAAGAGCCGCCCCAGCTTCTCTCTGGCAGACATCCCGGACAACGACCCGGCGGTGTTCCAGATGCTCTCCGAGGGCAGGACCTCCGGCGTGTTCCAGATGGAGTCGGCGGGCATGACCGGCGTCTGCGTGGGCCTCAAGCCCCAGAACATCGAGGATATCACCGCCATCATCGCCCTCTACCGCCCCGGCCCCATGGACTCCATTCCCCGCTTCATCGCCTGCAAGCACAACCCGGACAAGGTGAAGTACAAGCACCCCATGCTGGAGCCCATCCTCTCCGTCACCTACGGCTGCATCGTCTACCAGGAGCAGGTCATCGAGATTTTCCGCAGGCTGGCGGGCTACACGCTGGGGCAGGCCGACATGGTGCGCCGGGCCATGAGCAAGAAGAAGGTCAAGGACATCGAGCGGGAGCGGCAGGCCTTCGTCTACGGCGATGCCGGGCGGGCCATTGCCGGCTGCATCGCCAACGGCGTCCCGGAGGACGTGGCAAAGGACATCTATGATGAAATCTATGCCTTTGCCAATTACGCCTTCAACAAGGCCCACGCGGTGGCCTACGCCATTGTGTGCTACCAGACGGCCTGGTTCAAGTGCCACTACACCAAGGAGTATATGGCCGCCCTGCTCACCTCCGTGCTGGACTCCAGCGAGAAGGTGGCTGAGTATATCGCCGAGTGCAGGGACTGCGGCATCCATCTGCTGCCCCCCGACATCAATGAGTCGGAGGCCGACTTCACCGTGTCCGGCGAGCACATCCGCTTCGGCCTGGTGGCCGTCAAGGGAGTGGGCCGGGGCTTTATCAACGCTGTGCTGGCTGAGCGGGGCAGGGGAGGGCCCTTTGTCTCCTTCCCTGATTTCTGCCAGCGGATGTTCGACGCGGAGCTGAACAAGCGTGTGCTGGAGAATCTGATCCGCTGCGGCGCCTTTGACAGTATGGGTATCTACCGCTCCCGGTTACTGGAGGCTTACGAGCAGCTAGTGGACTCCATCGCCCAGAACAAGCGCAAGAACCTGGCGGGCCAGTTCGATCTGTTCGGCGGCGGTGGGGATCAGACGCAGAGCGCCCCGGAGCTCCAGGTCAAAAATATCCCTGAGTTTACCCGACACGAGCTCATGACCATGGAAAAGGAGACGACTGGACTCTACCTCACCGGCCACCCCATGGACGAATACCGGGACGTGGTCAAGCAGTGCAAGGCGGCCTCTATGGGGGCGATCCTGTCGGACTTCGCCCAGGAGGGGGGACCGGCCATTTACCACGACGAGCAGCGGGTCACCCTGGCGGGGGTCATCACCGCCTCCCGCACCAAGACCACCCGCAACAACAGCCTGATGGCCTATGTGACGCTGGAGGACGACACCGCCTCCATGGAGATGCTTGTGTTCGCACGGGTGCTGGGGGAGGCAGGCCCCTACCTGAAGGAGGGGGTGGCCGTCCTGGCTGAGGGACGCATCTCCGTTCGGGATGAAAAGGCGCCCCAGCTCATGTGCGACCGGGTACGCCCCTTGGATCAGGTGAAGGGAAACCTGCCTCCGGTGGAGGGGGAGGAGAGGGCCAAGAAGCTCTATATCCGCATACCCAGCCTGGACGACCCCCGCTGGGAGAGGATCAAGCTGGTGCTCACCATGTTTCCCGGTACGGAACAGATGGTGGTCAAGTGTGAGGATACCGGAAAGCGGCTGGGCACGGTCTGCCTGGTCCATCCTGCGCTGATCCAGGAGCTGAACGAGCTGCTGGGCGCGGAGAATGTGGTCGTGCGTTGAGGGGAGCCGATGAGATGAATATTAAAAAACTGGCCTCCCTGCTCTTTCAGCGGTCGGTGATCGTGGCCCTGCTGATCTTCCTCCAGGCTGCGATGCTGCTGCTCTATATGCTCTGGTTTTCCAGCGACTTCATTTATGTGTACTGGGGGTGTGTGGTGCTCTCCATTCTGGCGGTGCTGATTATCGTCAGCCGCCAGACCGACCCGGGGTATAAAATTGCCTGGATCATCCCCATTCTGCTGTTCCCGGCCTTTGGATGGCTGGTGTATCTGCTCTGCGGCGGCAACAAGCTCTCCGCCCGCAAGCGCCGGAAGATGCAGGGTATGGACCGCACCATGCTGGAGCAGTTGGAGCGGGACTACAAGGCGGAGGAGCTGAGGCCCTTTGGGGCCGACGCGGTGAACCAGGCCCGCTACCTGGAGCACTACGCCCGCTGCCCGGTCTATACCAACACCTATACCCACTATTTTCCCCTGGGGGATGATGTGTTTCCCGCCATGCTGGAGGAGCTGCGGAAGGCGGAAAAGTATATCTTCCTGGAATACTTCATTATTAGCCCCGGCATATTCTGGGATTCTATGGTGGAGATTTTGAAGGAGAAGCATGCCGCCGGGGTGGATGTGCGGGTGATCTACGACGATGTGGGCTCCCTGAACACCCTGCCTATGAACTACGCCAGAAAATTTGAGGCGGAAACCGGCATCCCCTGCTGCTGCTTCAACCGCTTCAAGCCGGTGATTTCCATCCGCATGAACAACCGGGACCACCGGAAGTTCTGTATCATCGACGGCCACACCGCCTTTACCGGCGGCATCAACCTGGCCGACGAGTATATCAACCAAAAGCTGCGGTATGGCCACTGGAAAGACACGGCCATTCTCCTCAAGGGGGAGGCGGTGTGGAGCATGACCGTCATGTTCCTGACCATGTGGGAGTACACCCGGGACGTGGAGGAGGACTACCGCCGCTTCCGGCCGGACAAGCTGCCGCCGGAGGCCGCGCAGGGAGCGGGGTACTATGTCCAGCCCTACGCGGATAACCCTCTGGACGAGGAGGCGGTGGGGGAGGCGGTCTACCTCAACCTTATCAACAAGGCCGAGCGCTATGTGTACGCCATGACGCCCTATCTGATCATCAGTGACAGCGTCAATACGGCCCTGTGCAACGCGGCCAAGTCGGGGGTGGACGTGCGCATCATCACCCCGCATATCCCGGACAAGGCATTGGTTTTTGAGCTAACCCGTTCCCACTACGAGTCCCTGTTGGAGGCGGGCGTGCAGATTTTTGAGTATACGCCCGGCTTTGTCCATGCCAAGGTCATGGTCACGGACGACTGCTGCGGAGTGGTAGGCTCTATCAATCTGGACTACCGCAGTATGTTCCTCCACTTTGAGGACGCGGTACTGCTCTACCACGACCCCACGGTACTCGACATCAAGCGGGATTTCATCAACACGCAGTTCCGCAGCCAGCCGGTGACGCTGGAGCAGTGCCTCGGCCACTCCTGGATACGCCGCCTCTTCCGCTCCATTCTGCGGGTGCTGGCCCCGCTGCTGTGACAAAATAAGGCCGCCCCCCACAGGGGGCGGCCTTATTCCGCTTCAATCCTTCTCCTCGTGTTCCAGCAGTGCGGAGAGAACCTCATTGTAAATCCGCTCCGGCTCGGCCTTGAAGCTCTCCGCCAGGCGGTTGGCCTGCTCCTGGGAGCCGCAGAACAGCTCCAGGGTGAACAGATTGCCCCCGTCATCGTCCAGAAACATCCGGGCTGAGTACCCGCCCTCCGGCCGGGGCTCCGTCTCCGCACGTACTTGAGCATTGCGCCGCAGAATCCCGTTGAGTTTTACCAACTGGGCGCTACAGTTGCGCTTGACCGAGTAGGGGAGGCTGCTCTCACAGGCTGCGCCGTTTTCACGGCCTTTTTCCGTGATCGAATAGAGCCCGTCCTCCAGTGTCAGATGGCCGCTCTCCACCAATTCAGAAACCGCCTCGGCAAACTCAAAGTAGCCAATGCCGTCATCGCAGACCGTCAGCTCCGTCAGTGTCGGAAAGTCGATGGGCGCCGCGACCCGGGCCATAAAATAGAGGATCAAAAATTTAATGTCCAGCTTGTCGTGGATAAAGCCGTAGCGAGCCATCTGGGAACTCCTTTCCAATAGACGAGTCAAACATAATATGTATTTATTTATTATACCGAAAGGTTGAGAAAATCACAAGAGGTATTTTTGACTTGACGCTGGTCTAAAAATATGGTATTATCCTATACTGTCGGTAACAAATATATGCTGGAATAGCTCAGTCGGTAGAGCAGCTGATTCGTAATCAGCAGGTCGCGTGTTCAAGTCACGTTTCCAGCTCCATAAAGCCACACCAATCTGGATATTTTAAGCGGGACGCTTAGAGTATCAGAGGGTGCGGCTTTTTTATTTTCCTGAAATTTGTGTTCTAAAAAAGATATTTTCGAGGTATTCCGGGGCCTCGGAGGGACCTTCCCCTGGCTTGTCCCAGTTTCCGAGCCCCCAACAGGAATCAGCGCCCTATTTGAACACAGTCAGGGCACAAAAATCCGAAAAAATGATATACAAAAATTAGTGCGCCGGTTTGTTGGTTTCGTCAACCAGCAGGCCGGCGCTTTTTTGCTGCCCGGCGAATTCAAAAAGGGCACACACTTTTATGTCCGCTTTGCTGAATAGCTTTTTCGTGGATAAGATGGCATGATGGCGTTCACAAGCAGCAGCTCAGGAGCGGCCATTGAAAAAGGGCGTTTTGCACGGAGAAGGAGGTAAAAGCGCATGACCAAAGAAACCTATTTTGAGGAGCTGTCCTTCGCCCTGCGGCGGCGGGAGCTGCTACCCCGGCCGGTGGAGGAGGACGGCCTGCTCCCAGTGGAGTGGAACGGCCGCGCCCTGTGCCGGGTCACGGAGCGCGGTGCTGCCCGGTATGACCCCACCTGGGTGGACACAGACGGGGCAAAGGCCACCCTGGCCTAGGTCACGGAGGCGGTGGGGACGATAATGAAGTACATGAAGCTCCTGGAGACGGCCCCGCCGCTGAAGGCGGAGAGCCTGGCAGACGGCTACCGGGTGCTGGCAGAATTCAACGGTACGGTACTGGCCGGGAAAAAGACCCTGCTGGGGGCTCAATTCGTCACCTGGGCCTGGGACTATGACCGGAGAGGCGTCAGCAACGGCCACTACTACATGGAGGACTACCAAACCGCCAAGGAGGACTTCACCTTCCGCTCCGGGCTGATGGCCAGGGAGCAGGTTTTTGACCGGGAGCGGTTGGAGGAGCTGCGCCAGGCGGCACAGGGCTTCCTATGCGGCGAGGGCCCCGCCTCCTACCGGCAGGAATCCCGGTGCCAGCGCATTCTGGACCAGATTCGATCCCAGTTACCCGAAACGAAGCAAAATCAACTACAAAAAGAGGGGCCAAGCATTGAACAGTCTATGTGAAGGCGGCGCCGACAAAGGCGCCGCCTTTTACTATGCCCGGCATTTATTTGCCTCCTGTACCCACAAGCTGTACGCCCCGGATCATCCGGCGGACGCTCCGCCCGTGCCGGTGTGCACCCGCTCAGACCTGTGCCGGGGCTGCCCCTACCCAGCCCATGGCTTCCTCTGCTGGAGCACCGCCGGGGAATGCATGCGGACTAGGATGAAAAAATCCATACGGGAGGGAAAACGGATGATGCACGCAGTCCTGAGTAATTCGCGGCACCCGGAGTACGGCCAGCTCACAGTCCCTTTTCCCATCTCCCGGGGCGCCTATGACGACACGGTGGCAGCCCTGGCCTCTTTGGGTATCGGTGACCCGGTCGGCCGGGACTGCCGGGTGGATGAGCTCAACAGCAGTTTTCTCATCCTGAAGCGGCTGGAGAAGGTAGCGGTCAACGTGGACGAGCTGGACTATCTGGCCAAGCGGCTGGACAGCTCTGACATCAATGAAGCCGCCAAATTCCAGGCGATGACAGTGAAATGGGGCCTGTTCGAGATGACTGACCTAATCAACCTGACCTTCTGGTGTCAGCAGGCCACGATCATCACAGACTTTTCCGATTTGGAGGACATTGGCCGCCGGCACTATATGCCCCTGAACGGCGGGAGCTGCAGCACTGAGGAGTTGGAACGGCTGGATGCCCGCAAGGCGGCGCTGGATCTGATCCTCAACAGTGAAAGCACCTGCGTCACCCCCTACGGCGTGGTCTATGACAACGACATGAAGCTGGAACACCACTACGATGGCCAGCACTTCCCATGCTATCTCTGTCAGCCCGCCATGCTGGTGGTGGGTATTTTCCCGAAGAATGCGCCGGAGGGATCAAGCGAGACCACATGGCTGACCCTGCCCTGTTCTGAGCAGTAGCTCAAGCGCGGCATACAGCAGTCCGGCCTGGACTTGGGCACGGCCAACATCCGGTATTAGGCTGTCATGCTTCCCTGGGAGGTGAAGCAGGTGCTGGCCCCGGAAAGGGAAAGTCCCGTTGCCCTGAATATGGTCATTGCCCAGGACACCGAGTATGTCCTGCTGGACGAGCCCACCAACGACCTGGACATCCACCACGCCACCAATCTCATGAAGATCGTCCGGCGGCTGTACGACGAGCTGAACAAGACGGTAATCCTGGTTCTCCACGAGATCAACTAGGCCGCCTTCTACTCCGACTACATCTGCGCTCTTCAGGACGGCAGGGTCGCCAAGTTCGGCACTGTGGAGGAGGTAATGACCAAAGAAACCCTGTCGGAGCTCTACCAGGTGGACTTCAAGATCATGACCATCGCGGGCCGGCCTCTGTCCATCTACTATTGAAGCCTCCGAGTTTTCAGTACTTTTGTCGAAAAGGAGAACCACCACATGAAGAAGAAAACCCCGCGCGCGCTCTCCCTGGTCCTTGCCCTGGCATTGTCTCTGGCGGCCTGCGGCACAGGAGCCGCTCCACAGCCCCAGGGGGATACGGTGACCCTTACCGCCCTCAACGCCCAAAAGGAGCCCGCCGAGGTAGCGGTCCCCTATGATCCCCAGCGCATCGCCGTTCTGGATATGGCCACCCTGGACATCCTGGATGCCCTGGGGGTGGGCGGCCGGGTGGTGGGCGCCGCCGACACCAGCCTGGACTATCTCCAAACTACGTCGGCGGCGAGGTGTCCTGCCTGGGCACCATCAAAGAGGCCGGCCTGGAGGACACGGCCGGGGAACTCCTGACCGGCTTTGACAGCCGCGTGGCGGCCCTGGCCTCCTTTTCCGAAGGCCGAACCGCCATTGTGTGGGCCTGGTTACCAGCGGCGGCTTCAATGTGCTGGGCAACGACGGCCGCTGCTCCCTCATCGGCCGGGAAGCGGGCTTTGCCAACGTGGGGGCGGACGCCCAGCCCGGCATCTCCACCCACGGCAACGAGGCCAGCTTCGAGTTCCTCGTGGACAAGGACCCCGACTATCTCTTTGTTCTGGACCGGGATGCCGCCATTGGCACCGACGGGGCCAAGCTGGCCCAGGAAGTGGTGGAGAACGAGCTGATGAAGGGCACCGCCGCCTACCGGGACGGCAGGATCGTCTACCTGGCCCATCCCGCCGTGTGGTACACCGCCGAGGGCGGCATCACCGCGCTGGACCGGATGCTCCGGGATCTTGAGGATCCCCTGCTGAAGTAAATACCGCAGAGCGGACCGGGATGAGCGCCGCTCATCCCGGTCCGCTGCCGTTCCGCCTGCGGAATGCTTCCGGCTCCTGTTCCGTCTGTTTGAATTGGCTATTTATTCGCTATACTATTATTATAACGAATATATAAAAATTATTAACTGTTATAGCTCCAATATTATGAATATTTATACAGAATGACTATTGCGTTTTTATACGGGTTGGATTATACTGGGAACACATCAGCTGGGCGGCCGGCCTCGCCGCCCCACAGGAGGTCATCAACATGTCTGAGATCAAGAAAGTCGTCCTGGCCTACTCCGGCGGTCTGGATACGTCCATTATCATCCCCTGGCTGAAGGAGAACTACAACGACCCCGAGATCATCGCCGTCTCCGGCGACGTGGGACAGGGGGCCGAGCTGGACGGCCTGGAGGAGAAGGCCATCAAGACCGGTGCGTCCAAGCTGTACGTCGAGGACCTGACCGACCAGATGGTGGACGAGGTCATCATCCCCTCCATGATGATGGGGGCCAAGTACGAGGACTATCTGCTGGGCACCGCCTTTGCCCGGCCCATCATCGCCAAGCGGCTGGTGGAGATCGCCAAGCAGGAGGGCGCCGACGCCATCTGCCACGGCTGCACCGGAAAGGGTAACGATCAGGTCCGCTTCGAACTGGCCATCAAGCGCTTTGCCCCCGAAATGAAGATCATTGCCCCCTGGCGGGAGTGGGACATCAAGAGCCGGGACGAGGAGGTCGACTACGCCGAGGCCCACAACGTCCCCCTGAAGATCAGCCGGGAGACCAGCTACTCCAAGGACAAGAACCTGTGGCACCTGTCCCACGAGGGCCTGGACCTGGAGGACCCCGCCAACGAGCCCCAGTACGACAAGCCCGGCTTCCTGGAGATGGGGGTCTCCCCCGCCATGGCCCCCGACGCCCCCGCCTATGTCACCATCGACTTTGAGAAGGGCTGGCCCGCGGCCGTGGACGGAGTGAAGATGAAGGCCAGCGACCTCATCCGCAGGCTCAACGAGCTGGGCGGTGCCAACGGCATCGGCCTGCTGGACATCGTGGAGAACCGGCTGGTAGGCATGAAGGACCGGGGCGTGTACGAGACCCCCGGCGGCACCATCCTCTACCGGGCCCACGAGGTGCTGGAGCAGATCACCCTGGACAAGGACACCAAGCACATGAAGCAGAAGCTGGCGGTAGACTTCGCCGACCTGGTCTACAACGGCAAGTGGTTCACCCCCCTGCGGGAGGCCCTCACCGCCTTCGCCATGGACACTCAGAAGTACGTCACCGGCACCGTGAAGCTCAAGCTCTACAAGGGCAACCTTATCACCGCCTCCATCTCATCCCCCTGCACCCTGTACTCCGAGGATCTGGTCACCTTCGGGGAGAGCGACTACGACCAGACGGACTCCCAGGGCTTTATCAACCTGTGGGGCCTGCCCGACAAGGTCCAGGCCCTGCGGGAGCAGGGAAAGCTCTGAGCGGAGACCCTGTCTGATATCTTTTTCCGCCTGCGGACGGCAAAACTCCGCGAGGCAAAAGGAGCGATACTATGAAACTGTGGGCCGGACGGTTCCAAAAGGAGACGGATGCCCTGGTCAACGACTTCAACTCCTCCATTTTCTTTGACGCCCGGATGTATCGGGAGGACATCACCGGGTCCATCGCCCACGCGGCCATGCTGGGCAGGCAGGGGATCATCAAGGAGCACGAGGCCGAGAAGATCATCGACGGCCTCAAGGCCATCCTGGCCGACATTGAGGCCGGACAGGTGGAGTTCTCCCTGGAGAACGAGGATATCCACATGAATATCGAGACCATCCTCACCCAACGCATCGGGGACACGGGCAAGCGGCTGCACACCGCCCGCAGCCGGAACGATCAGGTGGCGGTGGACTTCCGGATGTATGTCCGCAAGGAGATCCAGGCCATCATCGGCCTGATCCTGGACCTGGAGAAGGTGCTGGTCAGGAAGGCCGAGGCCAATCTGGACACGGTCATGCCCGGCTACACCCACCTCCAGCGGGCCCAGCCCACCACCTTCGCCCACGCCATGATGGCCTACGCCAACATGTTCAAGCGGGACGTGACAAGGCTGGAGGACTGTCTGGCGCGGATGGACGAGTGCCCCCTGGGGGCGGGGGCCCTGGCTACCTCCACCTACCCGGTAGACCGGTTCCAGACCGCACAGGCTCTGGGCTTTTCCAAGCCCACCGACAACTCGCTGGACTCGGTGTCCGATCGGGATTTCGCCCTGGAGTTTCTCTCGGCCTGCTCCATTCTGATGATGCACCTGTCCCGGTTCTCCGAGGAGATCATTCTATGGTGCTCCTGGGAATTCAAGTTCGTGGAGCTGGACGACGCCTACTCCACCGGCTCGTCCATCATGCCCCAGAAGAAGAACCCCGATGTGGCCGAGCTGCTGCGGGGCAAGACGGGGCGGGTGTACGGCTCCCTCATCACCCTGCTCACCGTCATGAAGGGGCTCCCCCTGGCCTACAACAAGGACATGCAGGAGGACAAGGAGTGCGTCTTTGACGCCATCGACACGGTGGAGCTCTGCCTGCCTGTGTTCACCGCCATGCTGGACACCCTCACCGTGCGGAAGGAGAACATGCGCCGGGCGGCCGCCGGCGGCTTCATCAACGCCACCGACTGCGCTGACTACCTGGTGAAGAAGGGGATGCCCTTCCGGGAGGCCTACCTGATCGTGGGCCGACTGGTCAGCCAGTGCATCAGAGCCGGTGAGACCCTGGACACCCTGTCCCTCAAGGACTTCAAGGCCGTATCCAAGGTCTTTGACGAGGATGTGTACCAGGCCCTGGAGCTCAGGACCTGCGTCAACGGCCGCAAGGTCTGCGGCGGCCCGGCGGCGGACAGCGTCCGGGTGCAGATCGGACATATCAGGGAATTCGTGGAGACACGCAGACATGGATAAGCCGAAGGTCTTTATCGACGGCCGGGAGGGCACCACTGGCCTTCAGCTCTGGGAGCGGCTCTCCCGGCGGACCGATCTCGAACTGCTGCGCATCGGCGAGGCCAGGCGCAAGGACCCGGCGGAGCGGAAAAAATACCTCAACGCGGCCGACCTGGTGTTTCTCTGCCTGCCCGATGCCGCCGCCTGGGAGGCGGTGGGGCTCATTGAGAACGGGCACACCCGGATCATCGATGCCTCCACCGCCCACCGTACCGCCTCCGGCTGGGTCTATGGCTTCCCGGAGCTGTACAAGGACCCAGAGCGCATCATCGGACAGGCCCGTCGGGTGGCTAATCCCGGCTGCCACGCCACCGGCTTCCTGGCCTCGGCAGCCCCCCTGTCCGCCCTCCATATTCTGCTCCGGGACTGCCCCCTCACCTGCTTCTCCCTCACTGGCTACTCCGGCGGAGGCAGAAAGATGATCGCCCAGTATGAGGCCCCCGACAAGCCGGCCGAGCTGTTCAGTCCCCGGCTCTACGGCACCGGCCTGCGCCACAAGCACCTGACCGAGATGCAGAAGGTGGCCGGGCTGGAGCAGCCCCCGGTGTTCTGCCCCGTGGTGGACGACTACTACAAGGGCATGGCTACCACCATCCAACTCCACAACCGCTATCTGCGGGGCCAGCCCACCGCCCGGGAGATCTGCCACATCCTGGCGGCCTACTACGCCGGCCAGCCCCTGGTCTCGGTGCGCTGGGGCGGGGATGCCCCCACCCTCCCCGCCAACGCTCTGGCGGGCACCGACCGGCTGGAGCTGGTGGTGTGCGGCCACGAGGAGCAGACCATCGTCACCGCCCTCTTCGATAACCTGGGCAAAGGCGCCTCTGGCGCGGCGGTGCAGAACATGAACCTGATGCTGGGCTTTGAGATGACGGCGGGCCTGGCCCTGGAAACCCCACCGGCGGGCAGTCCCGCCTCAGCAAGGAGTGAGCGAACATGAAGCAGATACCCGGCGGCGTCACCGCCCCCAAGGGCTTCCGGGCCTGGGGGGTTCACTGCGGCGTCAAGAGCAAAAAGGCAGACAAGAAGGACCTGGCCCTCATCCTCTCCGACCAGGAGTGCGCGGCGGCGGCCGTGTACACCATGAACCGGGTCAAGGCCGCCCCCCTCTATGTCACCATGGAACACCTGGAGGACGGCACCGCCTGGGGCGTGGCGGCCAACAGCGGCAACGCCAACGCCTGCTGCCCCATGAGCCACGAGTACGCCGAGGAGATCGCCCGGCTGGCCGCCCGGGCCACCGGCCGCGCACCCGCCGACTTCGTGGTGGCCTCCACCGGCGTCATCGGCCAGACCCTCAACATCGCCGCCATCCGGGCGGGGATGCCGGAGGCGGCGGCGGGCCTCACCGCCGGGCCGGAAGGCTCCGACGCGGCGGCCCGCGCCATCATGACCACCGACACGGTGAAGAAGGAGCTTGCCCTCGCCTGCTCTATCGGCGGCAGGACCGTGACACTCGGCGCCATCGCCAAGGGCTCCGGCATGATCCACCCCAACATGGGCACCATGCTGTGCTTCGTCACCACCGACTGCGCCATCACCCGGGAGATGCTGGCCGAGGCCCTCCACGAGGTGGTCCCCCGCACCTTCAACCGGGTGACGGTGGACGGGGACACCTCCACCAACGACATGTGCGCGGTGCTGGCCAACGGCATGGCGGGCAATCCCCTCATCGAGTGGAAGGATGACGGCTACACCGTCTTTCTGAAGGCCCTCCGCCAGCTCTGCCAGGAGCTGGCCCGGGCCATCGCCGGGGACGGCGAAGGGGCCAGCCGCCTCATCACCTGCGCCGTGCGGGAGGCCCGCAGCGAGGAGAGCGCCGAGCGCCTGGCCAAGGCGGTGGTGGGCTCCCCCCTGGTGAAGGCCGCCATGTTCGGCGCCGACGCAAACTGGGGCCGGGTGCTGTGTGCCATGGGCTACTCCAAGGCCCCCTTCCGCCCCGAGTATGTGGACATTTCCTTCTCCTCCGCCGTGGGTGCTGTGGCCGTCTGCCGGGGCGGCATGGGTCTGGACTTCGACGAGGAGGCCGCCCGGAGCATCCTCTCCCAGGACGAGGTGGTCATCGACGTCCACCTCCACGAGGGAGAGCACGAGGCCACCTGCTGGGGCTGCGACCTGACGTACGAATATGTGAAGATCAACGGCGATTACAGAACATGAGAGGCGCAGCCCGCGCCCCTCTCCCCAAGGAGGCGAACCCCATGTCCGACGTGACCCTGCGGGCCCAGGTGCTGGCCGAGGCCCTGCCCTACATCCAGAAGTATTACGGAAAGACCATCGTCATCAAATATGGCGGCAGCGCCATGATCTCCCGGGAGCTGCGGGAAGCCGTCATCGGCGACGTCATTCTCCTCAGCCTAGTGGGCATCCATGTGGTGGTGGTCCACGGCGGCGGGCCGGAGATCTCCGCCATGTTGAAGAAGCTGGGCAAGGAGTCCCGCTTCGTGGACGGCCTGCGCTGTACCGACGCCGAGACCATGGATGTGGTGCAGCAGGTGCTCTGCGGCAAGGTGAACAAGAACCTGGCGGCCACCCTCAACCGCCGGGGCGGGCGGGCCATCGGCCTGTGCGGCTTGGACGCCGGTCTGTTCCAGGCCAGACTGCTGAACGCGAAGTACGGTCTGGTGGGCGAGCTCGCCAGGGTGGACCCCGCCCCGGTCCGGGACTGCCTGACGGCTGGCTACATCCCCGTGGTGTCCACCGTGGCTCAGGGGGTGGACGGCGAAAACGCCTACAACATCAACGCCGACACGGCTGCCGCCAGGCTGGCGGTGGCTCTGGGGGCAGAGAAGCTCATCCTCCTCACCGACGTGCACGGCCTGCTGCGGGATCCGGCGGACGAGAGCACCCTTCTCCAGAAGGTGGGCCTGTCCGAGGTGCCCCTGCTGGTGCGGGAGGGGGTCATCCAGGGAGGCATGATTCCCAAGGTGGAGTGCTGCGTGGAGGCGGTGCGCTCCGGCGTGGAGCGCACCCACATCCTGGACGGCCGCATCCCCCACTCCATTCTCATCGAGCTGCTCTCCGACGAGGGCATCGGCACCATGATCCTGTAAGGAGGCGCAGACATGACCTTTGACGAACTCAAGGCGCTGGACCACGCCCACACCCTCCAGACCTACGGCCGCTTCGACGTGGACGTGGACCACGGACAGGGGGCCACCCTCTGGGACCTGGCCGGCAGGACATACATCGACTTCACCTCGGGCATCGGGGTGTGCTCGGTGGGCTACGGGAACGAGAAGTGGGCCCGGGCCATCTACGACCAGGCCCTCACCCTGGGCCACATCTCCAACCTGTTCTACTCCCAGCCCTACGCCCGGCTGGCCGGCGCCCTCTGCGCCCGGTCGGGCATGGCGGCGGCCTTCTTCGGCAACTCGGGCGCGGAGGCCAACGAGGGGCTTCTCAAGCTGGCCCGCAAATACAGCCACGACAAGTACGGCGCCGGCCGCGGCACCATCCTGACCCTGCGCAACTCCTTTCACGGCCGCACCCTCGCCACCCTTGCCGCCACCGGCCAGGACGTGTTCCACCAACACTTCTTCCCCTTCCCGGAGGGCTTCCGCCACACCGGCGCCAACGATCTGGCCGACGTGGAGGCCCAGGCCGGGGAGGACGTGTGCGCCGTGCTGCTGGAGCTGGTCCAGGGCGAGGGCGGCGTGCTCCCTATGGACCGGGACTTCGTCTGCGCCCTGGCCGGCCTGTGCGAGCAGCGGGACTGGCTGCTGCTGGTGGACGAGGTGCAGACCGGCATCGGCCGCACCGGCACCCTCTTCGCCTTCCAGCAGTACGGCATCCGGCCCGATGCCGTCTCCTTTGCCAAGGGCATCGCCGGCGGCCTGCCCATGGGCGGCTTCCTTGTGAACGAGAAGTGCCGGCCGGTGCTGGGCCCCGGTAGCCACGCCTCCACCTTTGGGGGCAACCCCGTCTGCTCCGCAGCCGCTCTGGCGGTGCTGGACATCCTGGACGAGGCGGCCCTGAACCGGGTCAGGGAGAAGGGGGCCTATCTGCGTGAGCGCATCGAGGCTATGGGCAAGCGGTGCCTGGGCGCCACCCGGGGCCTGGGCCTCATGATCGGGGTAGAGGTCCGCCCCGGCTGGAGCAACAGGGAGCTGGTCGCCCGGCTGGCCGGACACGGCCTGCTGGTGCTCACCGCCGGCCCCGCCCTGCGGCTGTTGCCCCCCCTGACCATCACGAAGGGCGAGATGGACCAGGGCCTGGCCATCCTGGACCGGGGCCTGGAGTGACCCCGGGCTGCGCCCGCCATTTTTGTATGAGGTGAACGAGATGAAAGACCTGCTGAAGCTGCTGGACCTCTCCAGAGAGGAGATCGTCCGCATCCTGGACGTGGCTGACCAGATGAAGTACGACCAGAAGCACCGCCTGCCCCACCCCCGCCTCCAAGGCAAGACCCTAGCCATGATCTTCGAGAAGAACTCCACCCGCACCCGGGTCTCCTTTGAGAACGGCATGTTCCAGCTAGGGGGCCACGCCCTCTTCCTCTCCGGCAGGGAGAGCCAGATCGGCCGGGGCGAGCCGGTGGAGGACACCGCCCGGGTGCTCTCCCGCTACTGCGACGGCATCATGATCCGCACCTACTCCCAGGAGGAGGTGGAGAAGCTGGCCCGGTATGCCGACATCCCCGTCATCAACGGCCTCACCGACTTCGCCCACCCCTGCCAGGTGCTGGCCGACCTCATGACCATCCGGGAGCGCAAGGCCAGGCTGGAGGGGCTGAAGATGTGCTTCATCGGCGACGGCAACAACATGGTCAACTCCCTCATCGTGGGCTGCCTGAAGGTGGGCATGGAGGTGTCCGTGGCCTGCCCCGAGGGCTATGACCCCCACCCCGATGTGCTGGCCTTCGCCCGGGAGGCGGGCCACGGGTTCTCCCTGGTGCGGGATCCCCTGGAGGCCGCGGCGGGGGTCGACGTGGTGTTCACCGACGTGTGGGCCTCCATGGGCCAGGAGGAGGAGGCCGCCCAGCGGCGGGCCGCCTTCCGGGGCTACCAGGTCAACGAGGCCCTGATGGCCGTTACCGATCCCAGCTGCATGGTGCAGCACTGCCTGCCCGCCCACCGGGGGGAGGAGATCACCGCCGAGGTCTTTGAGGCCCACGCCGGCGAGATCTTCGACGAGGCGGAGAACCGCCTCCACGCCCAGAAGGCCGTCCTCTGTCTCCTGATGGGCGAGGACGCCCGGTAAACGGCCGCCCCAGCCTGCGCAGCAGTTTGCCGAAAGAAATGCACGGGAGCTCTCATACTGAAAGACGGCCCCGGGCCGCGCTGTGCGCGGTCCGGGGCCGTCTCTGCGTCCGGGCTTGCGTTGTCAGTGGTCAGGCCGCACCTGTGCAGAAGCGCACCAGAATGGCGGCCGCCTGGGCCCGGGTCGCCCCACCGCCGGGCTTCAGGGCAGCGGGACCGGTCCTGCTGATGAGGCCGCCGGCATTGGCCCACTGCATAGGCCCACGGCATAGGGGCTGATCTTCTCTGCATCCGCATAGGCGGACAAATCTGCCCTAGCTGACACATCGCGGCCCTGGCTGCGGGCGTAGCGGTAAAGGATGGCGGCCATCTGCTCCCGGGTGATGGTGTCCCCTGGTCCGAAACGCCCGTCTCCATACGGTGGAGGATGGTCACGATCATCCCCCGGGTGGTAGTCACCTCCGGGGAAAATCGTCCGTCGCCGGTGCCGGCCATGAGGCCCGCTTCGGCGGCGTAGCGCACTGCGCTCTCATACCAGGCCCCGGATACCACGTCCACAAAGAAGGGCTCCGCGCCGGGCTTGGTGAAGTATGCCACCACACTGTCGCCGGAGAGCTCGCACGTCTTGGCGGCGCTCCACTCCGCTGCTCCGGCGTCGGCCTTCACGCTCAGGGTATAGCTGCCGGTTAGTTCGGCGCCGGTGACCTTGATGATGATGACGGGGACGGAGGCACCTCGCTTCATGGTGATGGTAATGGTCCCGTCCTCCCACTTCTGGTCGTACAGGTCGGCACTGATGGTCTTGTCATAGGACACACGGACCTCATGCTACTGGCCTCAACACCCAGGTTGCCCAGCTTGTCTACGGGTACCACGCTATACCTATAGGTCAGGTTGTTGGCCGCGCCCAGATCATCCGTGTAGGTATCCGAGGTGGTAAAGCCGATGGCCTTGCCGTTACGGCGGATCTCATAGCCCAGCAGTTTTTCACTGTCGGCGTGCCTCATGGTCAGAGTCACCCTGGGTTACGGCGTATCACTTTCCACCCGGGGAGAAAGCCGTTCTCTTTATTTTATCCCCCCGCAGAATTTGAGCTATTCATCTCTTTTCTGGCCCCACCCCCGCTGTAATCCTTTGCCGCGGCGACGAAGTCCCGGAACAGGGGATGGGCCCTATTCGGCCGGGACTTGAACTCCGGGTGGAACTGGACGGCCAGGAACCAGGGATGATCCGGCAGCTCCACCATCTCCACTAGCTTCCCGTCGGGGGACAGGCCGGACAGGACCAACCCCTTCTCCGTCAGCAGGGAACGGAAGTCGTTGTTAAACTCATAGCGGTGGCGGTGGCGCTCGGAGATATCCTCCGCACCGTAGGCCTGATAGGCTCTGGTGTCATGCGTCGTGATATAACAGGGGTAAGCACCCAGACGCATGGTCCCGCCCTTGTCAGTGATGCCTTGCTGGTCGGGCATCAGGTCAATGACCGGATGGGCGGTGGCTGCCAGTTCACTGGAATGAGCATCGGTCAGACCGGCCACATGGCGGGCGAACTCCACCACCGCCATCTGCATCCCCAGGCAGATGCCGAGATAGGGAACCTGATTCTCGCGGGCCCAACAGACGGCGGAGATCATCCCCTCGATTCCCCGGTTCCCAAAACCGCCGGGCACGATGATCCCAGCGCACCCAGCCAGCAGTTCCGCGGCATTGCTGTCGTTGATGTCCTCGGAGTCCACCCAACGGACATCCACCTGCACCCCGTTTTCGATCCCACCGTGGGTCAGCGCCTCCACCACGGAGATATAGGCGTCGTGGAGGGCCACATATTTCCCCACCAGGGCGATCTCCAACCGGCCCGCCGGGCGTTTGGCTCGCTCCACCATGGCACGCCACTCCTCCAGGTGGGGCTTACTGACGGGAAGTCCCAATACCTCGCACACCGCTTTTGCCAACCCGGCCTCCTCCAGCATCAGCGGCACTTCGTAGAGGATGGGGGCGGTCTCGTTGGAGATGACCCGCTCCGGCGGCACATTGCAGAACAGGGCGATCTTGTCCCGCACCTTCTGGGACACCGGCCCGTCGCAGCGGCAGAGGATCACATCCGGCTGGATGCCCAGGCCCAGCAGCTCCTTTACAGAATGCTGGGTGGGCTTGCTCTTGGGCTCCCCGGTGCCGGGAATGGAGACGATGAGGGAGACGTGGAGGTAAAGCACATTCTGCCGCCCCACCTCAGCGGCCACCTGACGGATGGCCTCCAGGAAGGGCTGGGACTCGATGTCTCCCACCGTGCCGCCGATCTCGGTGATGACCACGTCCACCTCCTCCCGGCGGCCAACCCGGTAGATGCGCTCCTTGATCTCACCGGTGATGTGTGGGATGACCTGGACCGTGCCCCCCAAGAAGGCCCCCTCACGCTCCCGGCTGAGGACGGACCAGTAGACCTTTCCGGAGGTGATGGAGGAGTCCACCGTCAAATCTTCGTCGGTGAACCTCTCGTAATGGCCCAAGTCCAGGTCGGTCTCCGCCCCGTCCTCGGTAACGAACACCTCCCCGTGCTGATAGGGGTTCATAGTGCCCGGGTCAATGTTCAGGTAGGGGTCGAACTTCTGGAGGGCCACCTTCAGCCCCCGGGCCTTCAGTAGCCGTCCCAGAGAGGCCGCCGCTATTCCTTTCCCCAGGCCGGATACCACCCCGCCGGTGATGAAGATATACTTTGCCATACCGATCCCTCCCTTGGGTAAGTTGGAAGTTCAAATTTTGACGCGTCAGAACCCGCTGGCCCCGTAATTTTTCAGTGCCCGGGCGGAGGGGTCATCCACGTTGCAGCCCTCCCAGGCCCGATTTGGCATCCAGAAGTCCTTGATCATCCGGGCCTGGCCGGGGTAGTACCGCTCGAACAGGTCCCGATAGAGCAGGCTCTCCCGGGTGAAGGGCGGGCGGTACTGGTATTGGGCGCAGCCCCGAGTGAAAGCCAGGTCGCTGTACTGCGCTCTGGCATATTCCTTCAGATCATCCACCATAGAGTGGCCCACCGCGTCGGAGAAGGCCGCCTTCTCCCGCCACAGGATCTCGTCAGGCAGCAGAGCATCGGACTGGAAGGCCCGGCGGAGCAGATACTTGCCCTTGCCGCAACGGTTGACCTTCAACGCCGGGTCCACCGACATGACATACTCCACAAAGTCCAGGTCCCCGAAGGGCACCCGGGCCTCCATGGACCAGCCGCTGATACACCGATCCGCCCGGAGCACATCGTACATGTAGAGCTCCTCCACCCGCTTTTCCGCCTCAGCCTGGAAGGCAGCGGGAGAGGGGGCAAAGTCGGTGTACTTATAGCCGAAGAGCTCGTCGGAGATCTCCCCGGTGAGGAGCACCCGGATGTCGGTAGTCTCGCGGATGGCCTTGCAGCACAGGTACATGCCTACGCTGGCCCGGATGGTGGTAATGTCCCAGGTGCCCAGGGCGGCCACCACTTTGGGCAGAGCGGCTATCACGTCGTCCCGGGTGATGATCACCTCCGTGTGGTCCGCCCCGATGAACTGCGCCGCCTTCCGAGCGTACTTCAGATCGATGGCGTCGGTGTCCATGCCGATAGCGAAGGTGCGGATAGGCTTTCCAAGCAGCCGGGCGGCGATGGCACACACCAGGCTGGAGTCCAGTCCGCCAGAGAGAAGAAAGCCCAGGGGGGCATCGGCGTCCAGCCGCTTGTCCACCGCGGCGATAAGCTTGTCATGGATGTTCTGGCAGACGGTGTCCATGTCGTCGGACCGGCTGAGGCCGGGACGGGCGGGGTCGGCGTAGCGGACAAACCGTCCCCGGTACCAGTAGTGTCCCGGAGGGAAAGGGAGGATCTGCTCACACAGGCCCACCAGATGCTTGGCCTCGCTGGCGAAGAGAATGCCGCCGTCAGGATCGCAGCCATAGAAGAGGGGCCGGATGCCAATGGGGTCCCGGGCGGCAACGTATTCGTCCGCCTCCCCATCGTAGAGGATCAGGGCGAACTCCGCGTCCAGCCGGGCAAACATGTCCAGCCCGTACTCCCGGTACATGGGCAGCAGGAGCTCGCAGTCGCTGCCGCTGCGGAAGGTGTAGCCCCTCTGCTCCAGCTCTGCGCGCTGCCTCCGCCAGCCGTAGAGCTCCCCGTTGCACACCACCTGGTCAGGCCCCAGGGCGAAGGGCTGCATCCCACGCTCGTCCAGCCCCATAATGGACAGACGGCGAAAGCCCAGCCAGCCGGAGGCGGTTTCCGCCACCCGGGCCATGTCAGGGCCCCTGGTATAGGCCCGGTCCAGACAGGCCAAGACCTCTTCCCGCCCCCTGGTCTTTTGGGTAAATCCCACGATCACGCACATAGAAAGCACCTCCAAAAATGTTTGCGCAGCCCTCGTCCTCTTGATTAGGACGAATGCTGCGCTCCGCGGTGCCACCTAATTTGCCGCCGGACGGCGGCCCCTTTTCCGGCTCTGACAAGTCGGCGCGATGTAACGGTCGCAGCCCGTTCCCCCTACTGGCGCGGTGCGTTCGGGTTTCCGCTCCGGAGCGTTCTTCCCGCGGCCTCCTGTGCGGGGCTTTCACCATCCCCCGCTCGCTGGGACTGAGTCCCCGCAGTACTCTTCTCCCTCATTGCGTTTAACGGTATTGCCTGAAAAAACGGACAAGGGCGCTGTGGTCCATGCCACAGCGCCCTTGCTGTTATGGGATATTATAGTGGCCGCCGCCCCCATTGTCAAGAAAAACTTTCGGCGGGCGTCCCCAATTTCCCTCAGAGGCGGATGGGATAGTTGCCAGTGAAGCATCCGTCGCAAAAGCCGCAGCCAGCGTCCGGGGCGATCTGATGCAGGACCTTCAGCGGCAGAAAGCCTAGGCTGTCCGCGCCGGTGAGGGCGCAAATCTCCTCCGGGGAGCGGTCACGAGCGATCAGGTGCTCACTGTCCGGAATGTCCGTCCCGAAGTAGCAGGGGGCGATGAAGGGCGGTGCGGAGATGCGCAGGTGGACCTGCACGGCGCCGGCCTCCCGCAGCAGGACTACGATCTGGCGGGAGGTGGTGCCCCGGACGGTGGAGTCGTCGATCATCACCACCCGCCTCCCCTCCACACAGCTGCGCAGCGCCCCCAACTTAATGCGCACTGCCTGCTCCCGGCTGCGCTGATCCGGGGTAATGAAAGTGCGGCCGATATAGCGGTTTTTGACCAGACCCACTCCATAGGGAATCCTCGACTCCTCCGCATAACCCATGGCTGCGTCCAGGCCGGAATCTGGGATGCCGATGACTACATCCGCCTCCACCGGCCAGGTCTGAGCCAGCAGCCGGCCTGCCCGCCGCCGGGCCTCATAGACGGACTGACCGCAGAGCATGGAGTCCGGCCGGGCGAAATAAATGTGCCTGCCGCTCCTTTGTCAAGAGCTCCCCATACCGGCGGTGCAGATAGCTCATTTATGAAAGTCTATTTTATACTTCCTGCACAAATATGGAGAGCCGTCTGGCTATTTGTCTTAGCGGCGAAGCAAAATTGAGTTGAACTTGCAAAAACATCTTGACATGGAATTGCGGTTCGCGTATAATTTGCCCATAGTTTAGGACAAAGGCGTTCCGAACCAACAGGTCGGCCTGCCTTTGTCCTCTTTTTTTTATTTTACTTTACTTGAAAGAATGAGAGGAGTGTCCTGCATGTCGTACAGCAAGGAAGACATCATCCGTATGGTAAAAGAAGAGGATGTGGAGTTCATCCGCCTTCAATTCACCGACATTTTCGGTCAGCTCAAGAACGTGGCCATCACCGCATCTCAGATTGAGAAGGCGGTGAATGACCAGATCATGTTCGACGGCTCCTCCATCGAGGGTTTTGTCCGCATCGACGAGTCGGATCAGTACCTGTACCCCGACCTGGACTCCTTCGCCATCTTCCCCTGGCGGCCCAGCCACGGCAGGGTAGCCCGGCTCATCTGTGACGTATACAACACCGATGGAACCCCCTTCGTGGGCGACCCCCGGCACGTCCTCAAGCGGGCTCTGAAAAGGGCGGAGGAGATGGGCTTTGATGCCTTCAACGTAGGTCCAGAGGCGGAATTCTTCCTCTTCCAGACTGATGACGAGGGCAAGCCCACCACCCGTACCAACGACGAGGCGGGCTACTTCGATCTGGGCCCCCTGGACCACGGGGAGGGCACCCGGCGGGAGATCTGCATGGCCCTGGAGCAGATGGGCTTTGAGATCGAGGCCAGCCACCACGAGGTGGCCCAGGGCCAGCACGAGATCGACTTCAAGTACGCCGACGCCCTGCGTACCGCGGACAACATTATGACCTTCAAGCTGGCAGTCAAGACCCTGGCCCAGAAAAATGGCCTCCACGCCACCTTTATGCCCAAGCCCATCTTCGGCATCAATGGCTCGGGGATGCACACTAACATGTCCCTGTTCCAGGGCGGGAAAAATGCCTTCTACGACCCGGATGACCCAAAGGGCCTGTCTAAAGAGGCATATTCCTTCATCGCCGGTCTGCTGGCCCACGTGAAGGGCATGGCGGCGGTGACCAACCCCCTGGTGAACTCCTATAAGCGGCTGGTGCCCGGCTACGAGGCTCCCTGCTACCTGGCCTGGTCTGCCTCCAACCGCTCCGCCCTTATCCGTATCCCCGCCGCCCGGGGGCAGTCCACCCGGGTGGAGCTCCGCTCTCCCGACCCGGCCTGCAACCCCTACCTGGAGCTGGCTCTCTGTCTGGCCGCCGGGCTGGACGGCATCGAGAAGGGCCTCACCCCGCCCCCGGAGGTCACCGAGAACATCTTCGACATGAATGCCGCCGCCCGAAAAGCTCACGGCATCGACTCTCTGCCCGACTCCCTGGAGGAGGCCATCCACGCTCTGGAGGCCGATCCCTTGGTGCTGGACACCCTGGGAGAGCATGTGGCAGCCAACTATATTGAGGGCAAGCGGAAGGAATGGGAGGAGTACCGCACCCGCGTCTCCTCCTGGGAACGGGAGAAGTACATCATCAATTATTAAAGCGATCCCATCCCAACAGGGGAGTGAACGCACATGGAAAAGATCATTGTGGCCTTTGAGAGCGAAAAGACCGCCCTGCGTGTAAAGGAACTGCTGGAGGGGGGCGGCGCGGCCGCCTGCTTGGTGTGCCGCACCGCCGACCAGGTGCGGCGGGCCATAAACAAGCTGCCAGTGCCGGCGGTGGTGTGCGGCTACAAGCTGGGGGATCAGACGGCGGAGCTGTTCTTTGAGGACCTGCCCCCCTCCTGCGCCATGCTGGTGCTGGCTCACCAGGACCGATTGGATCTTCTGGGGAATGACGACATCTTCCGCCTGCCATCCCCGGTAAGCCGTGGGGATCTGCTGGCTGCGGTGCGGCTGCTGCTGCAAGTGGGGCGCAGGCTGGAGCGGTACGGGCGCCCCTGTCACAGTGGGGAGGATCGGAGACTCATCGACCGGGCTAAGGCCCTGCTCATGGACCGCCATGGCATAACAGAGGAGCAGGCCCATTACTATTTGCAGAAAAAAAGTATGGACAGCAGGACAAAATTGGCCCAGACCGCCCGGCTGGTGCTGGACAGCAAAACGATGGAATAGAGGCGGAGACGAGGTGGTCTCACGGCGACGGTCGGGAGACGGACCGCCGCCGTTTTTATGGAAAGAGGCGAGACGCATGAGGGAAAAAGCGGCTGAAGGGAGAGGGCTGTACCGCCCGGAATTCGAGCATGACGCCTGCGGCATTGGCGCCGTGGTGGACATACAGGGCCGGGCCAGTCATGAGACAGTGGACGATGCCCTGAAGATCGTGGAGAAGCTGGAGCACCGGGCGGGCAAGGATGCCGAGGGTAAGACCGGCGACGGGGTGGGCATACTCACCCAGATCCCCCACGCGTTTTTTGCCAGGGCGGCGGCGGAGGCGAGCATCGCCCTGCCCGGACGGCGGGACTACGGCGTGGGCATGTTCTTCCTGCCTCGGGATGGTTTGAAACGCCGGCAGGCCCAGAGACAGTTCGAACTGGTGACCGAGAAGGAAGGCATGGCTTTCCTGGGCTGGCGGGAGGTGCCCGTGCACCCGGAGATTCTGGGCCAGCGAGCCAGGGACAAAATGCCTAGCATCTTCCAGGCTTTTGTGGCCAGGCCGGAGGAAACGGCTCCCGGCTTGGATTTTGACCGAAAGCTCTATGTAGCCCGGCGGGTATTCGAGCATCTGAGCGGGGACACCTACGTGGTCTCCCTGTCCAGTCGCACCGTGGTCTACAAGGGCATGTTCCTGGTTCACCAGTTGCGGGCCTTCTACCCCGACCTGCAAAGCATAAACTATACCTCCGCCTTGGCCATCGTCCACTCCCGGTTCTCGACCAACACCAACCCCTCCTGGGAGCGGGCCCACCCCAACCGGCTAATAGCCCACAACGGGGAGATCAACACCATCCGGGGCAACATGGACCGGATGCTGGCCCGGGAGGAGACCATGTTTTCCCCCCTGCTGGCAACGGATAGGGACAAGGTGCTGCCGGTGGTGAACGCCTCCGGCTCTGATTCCGCCATGCTGGACAACACCCTGGAGTTCCTGATGATGGCGGGGATGGACCTTCCCCTGGCGGTGATGGCCTGCATCCCTGAGCCCTGGCGGAATGACCGCACCCTCTCCCGCTCCCGCCGGGACCTATACCACTACTACGCCACCCTCATGGAGCCCTGGGATGGCCCGGCGGCCATCCTGTTCTCCGACGGGGACGTGGTGGGAGCGGTGCTGGACCGCAACGGCCTGCGCCCTGCCCGGTACTACCTCACCGACGACAGCCGGCTCATTCTCTCCTCCGAGGTGGGGGTGCTGGACATCCCACCGGAGCATATCGTGGAAAAGTCCCGGCTGCGGCCGGGCAAGATGCTGCTGGCGGACCTGAGGCAGGGGCGGATCATTGACGACCAGGAACTGAAGGAGGGCTACGCCGCCCGGCAGCCCTATGGAGAGTGGCTGGACACCAATCTGCTCCGTCTGGCCGACCTGCCGATCCCAAACCAGCGGGTGGAGCGGCACAGCCGGGAGGAACTTAGCCGCCTTCAGAAGGCCTTCGGCTACACCTATGAGGACGTGAACGACACCATCCTGCCCATGGCCCGCACCGGGGCGGAGCCCACCGCCGCCATGGGGGTGGATATCCCCCTGGCGGTGCTGGACAACAGGGATCGGCCCCTCTTCTCCTACTTCAAGCAGCTCTTCGCCCAGGTGACCAACCCACCCATGGATGCTATCCGGGAGGAGATCGTCACCGACACCACCGTCTACGCGGCCGATGACGGGAATCTGCTCCAGGAACAGCCGGACAACTGCCGGGTGCTCCAGATCCACAACCCCGTTCTCACCTCCACCGACCTGATGAAGATCAAGGCCATGAACCGACCTGGCTTCCACGCAGCCACCGTGTCCCTGCTCTATTACAAGGGCACCCACCTGGATCTGGTACTGGACCGGCTGGCGGTGGCGGTGGACAGGGCGTACCGGGAGGGGGCCAACATTGTCATCCTTTCCGACCGGGGGGTGGACGAGAACCACGCGGCCATCCCCTCTCTGCTGGCGGTGTCTGCCATGGAGCAGCACCTGGTTCGCACCGGGAAGCGCACCGCCGTATCTATCCTCCTGGAATCCGCTGAGCCCCGGGAGGTCCACCACTTCGCCGCCCTGCTGGGCTATGGCGCCCGGGCAGTGAACCCCTACTTGGCGGAGGAGACCATCGTGGATCTGATCGAGGAGGGCCTGCTGGACAAGGACTTCCACACCGCAGTGGCCGACTATACCGCCGCCGTCCTCCACGGGGTGGTGAAGATCGCCTCCAAAATGGGCATCTCCACCCTCCAGTCCTACCAGTCTGCCCAGATCTTCGAGGCGGTGGGCATACGGCAGGATGTAATCGACAAGTACTTTACCAACACCGTCTCACGGGTGGGGGGCATCGGCCTGGAGGAGATGGCCGCCGCAGTGGAGCGGAACCACGACCGCGCCTTCGACCCCTTGGGACAGGAGACTGACCTGACACTGGAGAGCCTGGGGGAGCACAAGGCCCGAGCCGGTGGGGAGGACCACCTCTATAATCCACAGACCATCCATCTGCTCCAGCAGGCCGTCCGCTGGGAGGATTACGGGCTCTTCAAGCAGTACACCGCCCTGGTGGACGATGAGACAAAGCCCCACACCCTCCGTGGCCTGATGGAGATGAAATATCTGGGCGAGCCCATCCCCTTAGAGGAGGTGGAGAGCGAGGATTCTATCGTCAAACGCTTCAAGACCGGGGCCATGAGCTACGGCTCCATCTCCCGTGAGGCCCACGAGTGCCTGGCCCAAGCCATGAACCTGCTGGGGGGCAAGTCCAACGCCGGCGAGGGGGGCGAGGAAGACGACCGGCTGGGGGATCCGGAGCGGTACTCCGCCATCAAGCAGGTGGCCTCCGGCCGCTTCGGGGTCACCAGCGCCTACCTGGTGAGCGCCAGAGAGATCCAGATCAAAATGGGGCAGGGGGCCAAGCCCGGCGAGGGCGGCCACCTGCCCGCCGGGAAAGTCTACCCATGGATCGCTTGGTGCCGCCACTCCACCCCCGGCGTCACCCTGATCTCTCCTCCGCCCCACCACGACATCTACTCCATCGAGGATCTGGCCCAACTGATCTATGATTTGAAGTGCGCCAACCGTCAGGCCCGCATCTCGGTGAAGCTGGTCAGCGAGGCGGGGGTGGGTACCATCGCTGCCGGGGTGGCCAAGGCAGGGGCCCAGGTGATCCTCATCTCCGGCCACGACGGAGGCACCGGCGCGGCCCCTCGTACCTCCATCCACAACGCCGGTCTGCCCTGGGAGCTGGGTCTGGCGGAGGCCCACCAGAACCTGATCCAAAACGGCCTGCGGTCCCATGTGGTGCTGGAGACTGACGGCAAGCTCATGAGCGGCCGGGACGTGGCTATCGCCTGTATGCTGGGAGCGGAGGAGTTCGGCTTCGCCACCGCCCCTCTGGTCACTCTTGGCTGCGTCATGATGCGGGTGTGTAACCTGGACACCTGCCCCGTGGGGGTGGCCACTCAGAACCCGGAGCTGCGGAAACGGTTCACAGGCAAGCCGGAGTACGTGGTCAACTTCATGCGCTTCGTCGCCCGGGAACTACGGGAGCATATGGCCCGGCTTGGGGTGCGCACGGTGGACCAGCTGGTAGGCCGCACCGACCTGCTGCGGGTACGGAAGCCCGCCGTCAACCAGCGGGCGGCCACGGTGGACTTGTCCGCCATTCTGGACAGTGCTTACGCCGGCTGGCCAAAGACCCGCTTTGATCCGGCGGACGCCTATGACTTCCATCTGGAGGACACAGTGGATCTGCGGGTACTGGAACAGAAGCTGGGCGTCGCCCTTGAGAAAGGCGACCATAGGCGGCTGGAACTGGCGGTGTCCTCCACCGACCGGGCAGTGGGGACTATCCTTGGTTCGGATATCACTCTCCTCCACGGGGAGGCACTCCCCGACGACACCTTTGTGGTAAAGTGTACCGGCGGGGGAGGCCAGTCCTTCGGCGCCTTCCTGCCCCGCGGCCTCACCCTGGAGCTGGAGGGGGACGCCAACGACTACCTGGGCAAGGGCCTCTCCGGAGGGAGGATCATCGTCTATCCGCCCAAGGACAGCCCCTTTGACCCGGCAGAGAACATTCTGGTGGGCAACGTGGCCCTCTATGGAGCCACCTCCGGCCAGGCCTTTCTCAACGGCGTGACCGGGGAGCGGTTCTGCGTGCGCAACTCCGGCGCCGACGCGGTGGTGGAGGGAGTGGGGGACCACGGATGCGAGTATATGACCGGGGGCCGGGTGGTAATCCTGGGCCCCACGGGCCGCAATTTCGCCGCCGGCATGAGCGGTGGGATAGCGTATGTGCTGGACGAGGACCATGACCTGTACCTGCGGCTGAACAAGGAACTGGTGTCCATGGGCCCGGTCACGGAAGAGGGAGATATAGAAGCGCTGCGAGGCCTGATCCAGGCTCACGCAGAGGCCACCGGCTCCCCCAAAGCCGGACGAATTTTGGCCAATTTCGGAGCCTGGTTGCCTAAATTCAAGAAGATTTTGCCCCACGACTACGACCGGATGTTGCGTACCATCGCCTGGTACGAGGCCCAGGGTATGGGCCGGGTCCAGGCAGAGACGGAGGCGTTCTATGTCAACGCCAGAGGAAAGGGGGACTGACCGTGGGAAAGCCCACTGGATTTCTGGAATATGCCCGGCAGGGCAATCACTGCCAGCCACCGCTGGAGCGGGTGGCGTACTGGAACGAATTCCATCCCCGGCTGGGCCGGGAGGAGCGGCAACGGCAGGGGGCCCGGTGCATGGCCTGCGGCGTGCCCTTCTGTCAGTCAGGGGCGGTGTTGAACGGTATGGTCTCCGGCTGCCCACTGCACAATCTGGTGCCCGAGTGGAACGACCTGGTGTACCGCAGAAAGCTTGGCCGCGCTTTGGAGCGGCTACTGAAAACCAACGACTTCCCAGAGTTCACCGGCCGGGTGTGCCCCGCCTTGTGTGAGGCGGCCTGCACCTGCGGCCTAAACGGCCAGCCGGTGACGGTGAAGGACAACGAGCTGGGGATCATCGAGGAGGCCTGGGAGCAGGGACTCATGTCCCCTCGGCCGCCCGAGACCCGCACCGGTAGGACCGTGGCGGTGGTGGGCTCCGGCCCCGCCGGGCTCTCCTGCGCTCAAAGGCTTAACCGCCGAGGTCACAGCGTCACCGTGTTCGAGCGGGCCGACCGACCTGGCGGCCTGCTGATGTACGGCATCCCCAACATGAAGCTGGAAAAGTCGGTGGTCCAGCGGCGGCTGGATCTGATGGCGGCGGAGGGGATAGCCTTCCGCACCGGTGTGGACGCGGGCCGGGACGTGGGTCAGGAGGAGCTGAGGGAACAGTTTGACGCGGTGGTTCTCTGCTGCGGCGCGGCCCAGCCCCGAGATCTGGACGTACCAGGTCGGGCGGGAGTGGACGTCTGGTTTGCAGTGGACTTCCTGACAGGGGCAACCCGTGCCCTGCTGGATGGGACTTACTGTCCCTCTGCACAGGGCAAGGATGTGGTCATCGTAGGGGGCGGCGACACGGGCAACGACTGCGTTGGCACCTGTATCCGCCAGGGCTGTAAAAGCGTTACCCAGTTGGAGATAATGCGTAAAGCCACAGGCGCCCGCACCGCCAAGAACCCCTGGCCGGAGTGGCCGCGGGTGTGTAAAACAGACTACGGTCAAGAGGAGGCCATCGCCATCTTTGGTCGTGACCCCAGGATCTACGAGACCACCGTCTCACACCTGCTTCGGGATGCGGAGGGGCACCTCACCGGGGTGGAGACCGTCCTGCTGGGGCCGGACCGCAAGCCTCTGACAGGAACGGAGAAACTGCTGCCCTGCCAACTGCTGCTTATCGCTGTCGGCTTCCTGGGCCCCCAGGACTATGTGCCGGAGGCCTTCGGACTGACGCGCACTCCCTGCTCCACTGTACAGACAGCGGAGGGGGGCTATTCCACCAACATCCCCGGCGTGTTCACCGCCGGGGACATGCGCCGGGGACAGTCCCTGGTGGTGTGGGCCATTCGGGAGGGCCGCGAAGCCGCCTGGGAAGTGGACAGGTACCTGATGGGACACGGCGAGTGGACCGAGCTCCCGCTGATTCAGACAGATTGAAAAACAGAAGGCCCGGTCGGTGCCCGCATTATGCAGCACTAGATAAGGATACATCGTGAACCAGGGGTTCATATCATTTTCTCTTAGCATAAGGCCACACCAATCTGCATATTTTAGGCGGAAAGCTTAGAGTACCAGGGGGTGTGGCTTTTCTATTTTCCCTAAAATTGACCAGATCAAAAAATGATATTTTCGAGGAATAAACACCCTTATAGAGGTCGTTTTCCAGAGTTTTCCGTGTTTCCCCGCTGTATTCCCTTTTAGCGCCCTATTTGCTCTCAAATAGGGCGCTAAAATTCGAAAAAATGATATACAAAAAACAGCGCGCCGGTTTGTTGGTTTTGTCAACCATCAGGCCGGCGCTTTTTGTTGCCCGGGGAGTTCAAAAAGGGCATTTTCAATTTGCGTCGGAGAAGGATGACATAGCGCGCCAACTTTATTCGTACTGCCAAAAAGGGCACACACTTTTTCGTCCCATTTGCTAAGTGGATAAGATGGTACGATAGGAGACTCAAGCGAGTGACTGGAGCGATGATCGAAAAAGGGCATTTTGCCTGAAGGAGGAAGATGCACATGACCAAAGAAACCTATTTCGAGGAACTGTCCTACGCCCTGCGGCGGCGGGAGCTGCTGCCCCGGCCGGTGGAGGAGGACGGCCTGCTCCCGGTGGAGTGGAACGGCCGCATCCTGTGCCGGGTCACGGAGAGCGGCGCCGTCCGGTATGACCCCACCTGGGTAGACACCAGCAGGGCAAAGGCCGCCCTGGCTCAGGCCACGGAGGCGGCGGGGACGGTGATGGAGTACATGACGCTTCTGGAGAATGCCCCACCTCTGAAGGCGGATGGCCTGGCGGACGGTTACCGGGTGCTGGCAGAGTTCAACGGCACAGTGCTGGCCGGGACAGAGACGCGGCTGGGGGCCCAGTTCGTCACGTGGGCCCGGGACTATGACCGGAGCGGGGTCAACAACGGCCACTACTACATGGAGGACTATCAGGGCGCCAGGGAGGACTTCGCCCTCCGCTCCGGCCTGGTGGCCAGGGAACGGGTCTTTGACCAGGAGCAGCTGGAGGGGCTGCGCCAGGCGGTGCAGGGCTTCCTCTATGGAGAGGGCCCCGCCTCCTACCAGCAGGAGTTCCAATGCCGGCGCCTCCTGGATCAGATCACAGCCCAGCTACCGGAAAGAACCCAGGATCAGATGCAGAGCGAAAGTCACGAGCTTGGACAGTCCATGTGAGGGCGGCGCCAAATCAGGCACCGCCTTTTTCTATGCCCAGATTTTATTTCATTTCTGCGCCCACAAGCTGTACGCCCCGGAGCACCCGGCGGAACCGCCGCCCAGGCCGGTATGCACCCGCTCCCCCCTCTGCGTGGGCTGCCCCTACCCCGCCAACGGCTTCCTCTGCTGGGGGAGGGATGGGAAGTGCCTGCGCTCAGAGATGCGGCGGCTCAATGCCCCGGACAGGCAGGTGGCACAAGAAGTGAAGGAGGAGTGATTTCGCGGTGAAACCAAATAGCAACTGCTTTTCCCTGCGGCCGGCCACCTGTAAGGAGGCCAGCTTATTCTACTTAGATGACCAGGCGGACAGATCATTGGGTACAGTGGGCCATGTCCGGATGGACTTTGGCTCCAGCGGCAAGGGGTTTTACCATACCTGGTGGCCTCACAATGGGGAGCAGTTCAACACGCCGGAGTTCAAGGAGGCCCTGCAGCAGTTCGTGGACGCTATGCGGACGGACGGGCCGCTGAGGGACCTGCCCTCTATGGACAGATTCTGCCGCCAGAACGGCGGGGCTATCACGGAGGACGGCCTGAGCTATGGGTATCTGGCAGAGATGGGCAGCTACCGCTTCTGCCTTCGCTGTACCACCAGCCCCGGGGAATACCAGTGCTATCTTTACTGCTATGACCTGCGCCAGCAGACACTGGACAGGCCGGTGGGCCGGGTGTCCTTTGCCAACGGCGAACACATGGAGTTTACAGCCCCGCAGGATTACCTCCGGACCATCCGGGAGGAGCTGCCCACAAAGGATGGGACCGGCTTCCTCTTTGAGACCCTGACGGATGCCCCGGCGGTGCGCAAGGCGGTGGACGATATGGTCTATGACCTGTATGGGGAGGAGAACCCCAGGCCGCTGGAGGATTACGTGTCTCGCCAGGGGCCGGAGATGGGAGGGCAGCAGATGTGACCACACAGAATAGACAGCCGGTGCTGCGCTGTGTCCTGAGCAACGCGGCGCACCCGGAGTATGGCCAAGTGACCATCCCCTTCCCCATCCCCGTCATGGAATATGAGTGCACCCTGGAATGCTTGGCCGCTATGGAACTGGGAGCCCGCCTGAAACGGGACTGCCGGGTGGACGAGCTGGAGAGCGGCTTCCCCATCCTTAAGCGGTTGGAGGGAGTGAGGGCCAACCTGGATGAGATGGACTACCTGGCCCGGCGGCTGGACAGCTTTGACAAATATGAGGCTGCCCAGTTCCAGGCTATGGCGGTCAGGCTGGGTACGTTTGATATGACGGACTTTATCAATCTTACCTTCTGCTGCCAGCAGGCCACGGTAATTACAAACTTTTCAGATCTAGAGGACATCGGAAAGGCGCACATCCTGACGATCAACGGCGGCTGCTTGTATGCGGACGAGCAGGAACAGGTAGACGGCAGGGCGGAGGCCCTGAAGTTGATCCTCAACGAGCACGGTACCGTAACCCCCTATGAGGTGGTCTATGACAACGGTATGGAGCTGGAACAGCTCTACAAGGAGGGCGGCCCCTTCCCGGACTATCTTGACCGGGAGTTCGTCATACTCCTGGAGGCGTCCGCCGGCGAAGGGCAGAGCACTCTGCTGATCCTGCCGGACAGCCCAGCCAGGCTGGAACGGCTCCTGTGCCACACCGGTATACGGGACAGCCCCCAGGCACACTCCAGGGTAGTGGACAGCACCCTGCCCGGCGGGGTGATCAGCAGCATTCCATCGGAACATCTGTCCATCAATGGCCTCAACCGGCTGTGCCGGGCGGCGGAGCGGATTGCACCGGAGGATCTGAAAACCCTGGTACAACTGCTGGCCGACAAGGACCACCCCAGCCAGGGGCCATCCCTGGGCGGGCTATCCATGTGAACCGAGGGGAGAGAACATGCAGAAAAAAGAGTTTATCCGGCAGCTCAATGAACTGGTTCCCAGGCCGGACCCCGTCACCACCGAGGCGCTGTACCGCTTTGACCGGGAGTGTGCGGAGACGGAGTACATCGATATGCTCACCGCCCTGCGGGTGGTGGCGCGGAATTTCAGTGAGGAGACGCTCCAGAGCGCCTATGAGATCATCCAGAACCAAAACGCCGCCCTGCCCAGCGAGCTGTTCACCGCCGCCGTCTACCTTCAGGCCGGGCGTACACCGGCAGAGGTGTCCGGTCTGGCCAGGGAGGGCCGGCTTATGGGCTTCTTTGGCCCGGAGCGGCCGGAGGAGCTCAGCCGGATTGCGACCTGCACCATTGTGGAGTCTGGGCGGGAGCAACGGTTTTACACCATGGACTTCGGGAGGTTCAACCCACAGCATGCCTTGAAGCGGGCCATAACATACAGCCGGGAAGCAGGTATATCCGCCACCCAGGCCATGGCCCGCCTCACCATGGATCAACCGGAGTTTGCCGAAAAGCCCGGCGGGCCCCGCTGTATCCTGGACGGCCTGGGCTCAGAGCTCACCAAGGCGTTGTTCCAGCTCTCGCCGGCCTGCCCCGCCGTGGCCGCCCATATCACCTGCCATGCGGATTTGGGTATCACAGAGATAGCTTATCATCCTCTGTGGCTGGAGCGAAGCCAGAGTCAGGCGGCCATCCAGCAGATGTGAAAAAACTGCTGGATATCACGGGCACACTGTGGTATGTTGTGTGCTTACCAGAAGAAAGGGCGGGAAAGAGCTATGAACCATCAGAGGAAACAGAGCATGCGCAAGAACCCCGTTGAAGGCCGGCTTCCATTTGGGGAGCTGGCCTTTTCTATTCAGATGATACTTGCGGCAAAATGAAGGGAGGCAGATCATCATGCAGGATGTATCGAAGGAGTGGCTGGATTTCCGGCGGAATCAGTTCCCCGCGGGCAGCCGG
>OOCT01000373.1_pt1 | contig 43065 bp, 39 predicted proteins | sample 1671851 | NCBI WGS metagenome assembly OOCT01 (sample SAMN06348199, study PRJEB24527) | human gut metagenome | biome: human gut; feature: ankylosing spondylitis patient; material: feces | host: Homo sapiens | place: China | collected 2015-10
GCCCTTCCCTCAAAGCAGCTCTGCTTCCTTGAGTCTTATTATAAGCACTTCGGTGCAAGTCCGCAATTCACAAATCGTCCATAGTTTCGGAGGGGTTTCAGGCAAAACTTGCTATTTTTAACAAAACCAAGCGTCGATTTTTGGTTACTTTTTCAAATTGTTCACCTGAGAAAAACAGAACATGAAATTAATTCACAAGTGACAAAAAAATGACACAACTTTCCTCCCCTGAAGTTTGCTTGTGCTAACATCCATGCATCCTCTTGCATCCCGGGCCGAATCATGGTAGGATAATATCGGTTAGTTAGCATATACTATCCAAATGAGAAGAGCGCATCCATTCCTATTATATATGGAGGTACAAATCATGAACTATCTTGAGATCGTAGACGTTCAGGGCCGTGAGATCCTAGACTCCCGCGGCAACCCCACTGTCGAGGCTGAGATCACCCTCGCCGACGGCACCGTGGCCCGGGGCTGTGCACCGTCCGGCGCATCCACCGGCGAGTTCGAAGCGCTGGAGCTGCGCGACGGCGACAAGGGCCGCTATCTGGGCAAGGGCGTCACCAAGGCTGTGGAGAATATCAACACCGTCATCGCTGATGCCGTCATCGGCATGGATGCTTCCGACATCTACGCCATCGACAAGGCTATGATCGACGCCGACGGCACCAAGGACAAATCCAAGCTGGGTGCAAACGCCATTCTGGCTGTTTCCATCGCTGCCTGCCGCGCTGCTGCCACTTCGCTGGACATGCCCCTCTACCGCTTCCTCGGCGGCGTAAACGGCAACCGCCTGCCCGTCCCCATGATGAACATTCTGAACGGCGGCGCACACGCCACCAACACCGTGGACACTCAGGAGTTCATGATCATGCCCGTGGGCGCACCTTCCTTTAAGGAGGGCCTGCGCTGGTGCGCTGAGGTCTTCCACGCTCTGGCTTCCATCCTGAAGGCAAAGGGTCTGGCTACCTCCGTGGGCGACGAGGGCGGCTTCGCCCCCAACCTGTCCAGCGACGAGGAGACCATCGAGACCATTCTGGCCGCCATCGAGAAGGCCGGTTATGTTCCCGGCAAGGACTTCATGCTGGCCATGGACGCTGCTTCCTCCGAGTGGAAGAGCCCCAAGGGCAAGGGCTTCTACAAGCTGCCCAAGGCCGGCACCGAGTTCACCTCCAGTGAGCTTATCGCACACTGGAAGAAGCTGGTGGAAAAGTACCCCATCATCTCCATCGAGGACGGTCTGGACGAAGAGGACTGGGAAGGCTGGCAGGAGATGACCCGCGAGCTGGGCGGCAAGGTCCAGCTGGTTGGCGACGACCTGTTCGTCACCAACACCGAGCGTCTGGCCAAGGGCATCCAGCTGGGTGCCGGCAACGCCATCCTCATCAAGCTGAACCAGATCGGCTCCGTATCTGAGACTCTGGAAGCCATCAAGATGGCTCACAAGGCCGGCTATACCGCCATCAGCTCTCATCGCTCCGGCGAGACTGAGGACACCACCATCGCCGACCTGGCCGTGGCCCTGAACACCTGCCAGATCAAGACCGGCGCCCCCAGCCGCACCGAGCGTGTGGCAAAGTACAACCAGCTGCTGCGCATCGAGGAGCAGCTGGGCGGCAGCGCCGTCTACCCCGGCATGGCAGCCTTCAACGTGAAGCGCTAACTCAGACTCTGCGACAGGAGCGCCAGTCCCGGCTTTGCCGGAGCTGGCGCTCTTTTTTGTCATTTCCATGCCATTTTGTCTAAAGTATACAAGAAAAAACATCAAAACTCAGCAAATCGACTATTGCCAATTCTCAACTGATATATTAGAATATAAGTGAGAGAGCGAGGCACTCCTGCCGCGCATAAACGCAAAGCAATATTAACGGAGGACATCCACTATGCCTATGAAAATGGGTTGGCGCTGGTATGGCGAGGGCAACGACCCCGTCACCCTCAGCGACATCAAGCAGATCCCCGGCGTGACCAGCATCGTCTGGGCGCTGCACAACAAGATGCCTGGCGAGATCTGGGAGATCGACGAGATCCAGAAGGTCGCAGACCAGATCCACGCTTACGGCTTCGACATGGACGTTGTCGAGTCTGTCAACGTCCACGACGACATCAAGATCGGCCTGCCCACCCGCGATCAGTACATCGAGAACTACAAGCAGTGCATCCGCAACCTGTCCAAGTTCGGTGTCAAGGTCATCTGCTACAACTTCATGCCCATCTTCGACTGGACCCGCACCGACCTGTTCCACCCCGTCGGCGACGGCTCCACCGCACTGTTCTACGAGAAGGACAAGATCAAGGGCGACTACAAGTCCATGGCCGAGTACATCATGTCCTTCACTGAGAAGTACAACATGACCTTCCCCGGCTGGGAGCCGGAGCGCATGGCAAAGCTGGACGAGCTGTTCAAGGCCTACGCCCCTGTCACCAAGGAAAAGCTCTGGGAGAACCTGAAGTACTTCCTCGAAGCCCTGATGCCCACCTGCCGTGAGTGCGACATCAAGATGGCCATCCACATGGACGACCCCCCTTGGGACATCTTCGGCCTGCCCCGCCTGCTGGTGGATGCCGAGAGCATCGACCGCTTCCTGAGCATGGTGGACGACGAGTACAACTGCCTGACCCTCTGCTCCGGCAGCCTGAACGCCAACCCCAACAACAATGTGGCTGAGATCGTCCGCAAGCACTGCGACCGCATCGCATTCGCACACATCCGCAACATCCATCACTTCCCCAACGGCGACTTCTCCGAGGCTGCCCACCGCGACTGCTGCGGCGAGACCGGCATCATCGAGATCCTGCGCGCCTACCATGACTGCGGCTTCGAGGGCTACATCCGCCCCGACCATGGCCGTCAGCTGTGGGAGGAAGGCCCTGGCAGCTGCCGCCCCGGCTACGGCAAGTACGACCGTGCGCTGGGCATCCAGTATATGCTGGGCGTCTGGGACCTGCTGGACCGTCTGGACGAAGAGAAGAAGAAGGGCTGATATATCATGAAGCTGACTGATATTAAGAACGGCAATCTGTCCGCCGAGTGGGCAGAAAAGGGCTACGAGCTGCCCAAGTTCGACGTTGAGGCCGTCAAGGCCAAGACCCACGCAGAACCCACCTGGGTCCACTTCGGTGCCGGCAACATCTTCCGCGCATTCCCGGCTGCCATCCTGAACGACGCCCTGAACAGCGGCAAGTATGACCGCGGCGTCATCGTGGCCGAGAGTTTCGACTACGAGATCATCGACAAGGCTTATCAGCCCTACGACAACCTGAGCCTGCTGGTCTGCCTGAAGTCCACCGGCGACATCGAGAAGAAGGTCATCGCCTCCGTCACCGAGAGCCTGAAGGCTGACTACTCCTTCGGCGCTGACTGGGCACGTCTGGTCGAGATCTTCCAGGCTCCCAGCCTGCAGATGATCTCCTTCACCATCACCGAGAAGGGCTACGGCGTCGCTCCTGCTGACCTCGAGCGCGGCCTGACCCCCGTTCTGGCCATGGGCAAGGTCACTGCTCTGCTGTACGAGCGCTTCAAGGCCGGTGCTCTGCCCCTGACCGTCCAGAGCATGGACAACTGCTCTCACAACGGCGATAAGGTCAAGGCCGCAGTCTTTGCCTACGCTTCCAAGTGGGTCGAGCAGGGCCTGGTCCCCGCCGAGTTCCTCGCCTACGTCAAGGACGAGACCAAGATCACCTTCCCCTGGAGCATGATCGACAAGATCACTCCCCGCCCGGATGCCAAGGTCCAGAAGATGCTGGCTGACGACGGTTTTGAGGACAACTACACCATCGTCACCGAGAAGCACACCTTCACCGCTCCCTTCGTCAACGCTGAGGAGACCCAGTACCTCTGTATCGAGGACCACTACACCAATGGCCGTCCTCCGCTGGAGCTGGGCGGTGTCCTCTACTGCGACCGCGAGACCGTCGATAAGATCGAGAAGATGAAGGTCTGCACCTGCCTCAACCCCCTGCACACCGCCATGTCCATCTACGGCTGCATGCTGGGCTACACCCTCATCTCCGCTGAGATGGCTGATGAGGATCTGCGCAGCTTCATCCAGAAGATCGGCTACATCGAGGCGATGCCCGTCGTCGTTGACCCCGGCGTTCTGAACCCCTACGAGTTCATCGGCGCTGTCATCAACCGCCGTCTGCCCAATCCCTTCATGCCCGATGCTCCTCAGCGTATCGCCACCGATACCTCCCAGAAGCTGGCGATCCGCTTCGGCGAGACCATCAAGGCTTACGAAGAGCGCGGTCTGGACAAGTCCAACCTCGTGCTGATCCCGCTGGTGCTGGCAGGCTATGCCCGCTACCTGAAGGGCATCGACGACAACGGCCAGCCCTTCGAGATCTCCACTGACCCGCTGCTGGCTGAGCTGCAGGCCATCGTGGCTCCCCTGAAGGTGGAAGCCGGTGAGCAGGACTTCTCCTGCCTGAAGGCTCTGTACAGCCGCACCGATGTCTTCGGCGTGGACCTGTACGCCGTCGGTCTGGGCGAGAAGATCGAGTCCATGGCCAAGGAGCTGTTCGCAGGCCCCGGCGCTGTCCGCGCTACCCTGCACAAGTACGTCAAGGCCCGCTGATCGAAGCGTCCCCTGACTTCATAAGCCATTTCCGCACCCATGCTGCGTTTTGCTTTGCCGCAGCATGGGTTTTTATTATGTCTTTTTTCCGGCACAGGAAAAGCCGCCGGGCCTTACGGCCCGACGGCTTTTCTTATGATAGGAGGATCAAAAATGATCGTAGACTATCTTATTCAGTTCAGGATGGTCTGCTCGGTCTCGACGTCGAACAGGTGGACCTTGTGGGGATCGAAGGCAACGCGGACGGTGTCTCCGTTGCGGGCCTTGGAGGTGGGAGCGACGCGGGCGGTCATCTTGTTGCCCTTGTACTCCAGGTACAGGTAGATCTCAGCGCCCATCATCTCAGAGACATCGACCTTAGCATCCAGCTGGCAGTCGGTGTGCTTTGCCATGAACTCGGGTTCATCGTCGATGTCCTCGGGACGGATGCCCATCTTGACCTTCTTGCCGACGTAGGAATCCAGCTTGCTGTCAGCGGTCTTCTCCTTGGGCAGGGGGATGAGGTCGCCGCCCAGATCGACGCTGTACTGGTCGCCCTTCTTGACGATGGTGCCGTCCAGGAAGTTCATCTGGGGGCTGCCGATGAAGCCTGCGACGAACATGTTGCAGGGCATATCGTACAGGTTCTGCGGGGTATCGACCTGCTGGATGATGCCGTCCTTCATGACAACGATACGGTCGCCCATGGTCATAGCCTCGGTCTGGTCGTGGGTAACGTAGATGAAGGTGGTAGCCAGCTTCTTGTGCAGCTTGATGATCTCGGTGCGCATGGAGGTACGCAGCTTAGCGTCCAGGTTGGACAGAGGCTCGTCCAGCAGGAAGACTGCCGGGTTACGGACCATTGCACGGCCCAGAGCGACACGCTGGCGCTGACCACCGGACAGAGCCTTGGGCTTGCGGTCCAGCAGGTGCTCGATCTCCAGGATCTTAGCAGCCTCATGGACGCGGCGGTCGATCTCGTCCTTCGGGGTCTTGCGCAGTTCCAGACCGAAAGCGATGTTCTTGTAGACGGTCATGTGGGGGTACAGAGCGTAGCTCTGGAAGACCATGGCGATGTCGCGGTCCTTCGGGGGAACGTCGTTGATGAGGCGGCCGCCGATGTACATCTCGCCCTTGGAGATTTCCTCCAAACCGGCGATCATGCGCAGGGTGGTGGACTTACCACAGCCAGAGGGGCCGACGAAGATGATGAATTCCTTGTCCTGGATCTCCAGGTTGAAATCGGTGACGGAAGGAGCCGTAGCACCGGGGTAGATCTTGTAGATATGCTGGCAGCTGATAGAAGCCATAAAGCTTTTTCCTCCATTGATGTTGTTGCACTCAAAGGCTCAGCTTGACGATGAGCCGTTTCATTGCTATTATAATAGCAGATTATTTTGTGTTATAAAATAGCATTTTATTGATTTGAGGTGTCAGATATTGATTTACTCTCCCAACACGACTGCCGCCCTCGGCATCGTGGAGGATGCCCAGCCGGAAGAGCCCCTCACCCTGCGGGGCGAAGGGCTCTGGGTCTGCCTCGTTTCCAGCGGAAAATGTGTCGTCTCGCTGTCCGATCTCGACCCGATGCCGGCAGGTTCTGCCCTGTTGCTGCCACCCCAGAATGCCGCAGCGGGCCATCTCGTGCTGAGCCGGGGGCCGCTGACCCTTGCGCCGGAAAACGAGTGCCATCTGCTCTGCGTCCAGCTCACCGGGCAGGCAGTGGAACAGTTCCTCGCAGGGCTTTCCGAAATGCCCTTCCTCGCCCGGGGCGAGACCTGCCCGGCGGCGGCAGAGCTGATGGGACGCCTTGCCGAAGAGCGGGACGCCTCGGAGCGGGTGCGCAGTCAGCTGGCCTTCGCGCTGCTGTGCGAGCTCTCAGACGCCGACAGCGCCGCCCCTGCCCTGCCCCCGCTGGTGGCCGCCGCCATCGAGGACATCCGCAGGAACTACGCCGGGCTCTACGGCGTGGAAGAGCTGAGCGAGCGGCTGGGCGTCTCCAAGAGCCACCTCGTCCGGGCCTTTACGGCAGCGCTGGGCGTCTCGCCGGGGCGGTACCTCACCAACGTCCGCATAGAAGCCGCCATGCGTCTGCTGCTCCACCGGGAGTACACGCTGGATGTCATCGCCAGCCTCTGCGGTTTCTCGGGGGCCAACTACCTCTGCCGCGTCTTCAAAAAAACGACCGGCCAATCTCCCACGCAGTGGCGGGCGATGGCCGGTCGGAGCGCTCTGCCCGAGCTTTCGCCCGAGCAGCAGCGGTTGGAACAGGAATTGTTTATTTAATTTTTCCGCTTCAGCAGGAAGAGGGTCAGGCAGGCCGTGATGGCCTCAGAGGCCGGGAACGCGGCCCAGACGCCGTTCATCCCGAAGAGGGCGCTCAGCACCAGAGAGCAGGCCACGATGGCCACGATGCCGCGGGAAAGCGACGTCGCAGAAGCCTCTGCGGGGCGGTCCACCGCGCCCAGATAGCCGGCGGCCACGATATTGAAGCCCGCGAAGAAATAGCCGAGGAAGTAGATGCGCATCCCGCTGAAGGCATACTGCGCCATGAGGGCCGAGTTCTCACTGTTGAAGACCGCGACGATCGGCCCGGTGAACCCGAACAGAACCGCATACAGTGCCGCCGCCAGCGCAAGCGCTGTTCCGCTGCCCAGCAACAGGAGCTTGCGGGCACCGACGGCATCGTTTTTGCCGTAGCACCTGCTGACCAGCGGCTGTGCTCCCTGGGCCACGCCGTTGAAGATAGCCGTCGCCACCAGCGCGTAGTTCGCCACGACGCCGTAAGCCGCCACGGCCACATTGCCCGCCAAACGCAGGAGCAGCAGGTTGAAGACGGTGGTGGTCACGCCGGAGGACATCTCTCCCACGAAGCCCGAGACGCCCAGCTGGCAGCTCTGGGCCAGCAGCTTCGGCGAGGGCAGCTGCCGCACAAAGCGGACGGTGCTGCTCTTTTTGAAGAAGTGGCGGCTGCAGATCGCAATGCTCAACACCGGCGAGACTGCCGTCGCCAGCGCCGCGCCGGGCAGGCCGAGGCCCATGGGGAACATGAAGATGTAATCGAACACCACGTTGAAGAGGCTTCCGCAGAGGGTCGCCACCATGGCCAGTGAAGGATCGCCGTCGTTCCGGACAAAGGCTGAGACGATGTAGTTGCACATGAAGAAGGGCGTGAACAGCAGGAAGATGCGGGCGTACCCCACGCCCAGTGCAACGATCTCCGCGTCGCCGCCCATGAACCGCAGCAGCACCTCAGGGCAGAAGACTCCCGCCAGCATGAAGGGCAGGGCGAACACCAGCGCCCAAAGCAGGGCGTTGGAGAAATAGCGCTCCGACCGCTCGTCGCCCTGCGCCCGGAGGATGGCGTAGCGGGTGGCCGCACCAAGGCCCAGCATGGAGCCGATGGCGAAGATGAAGTTGTAGATGGGCAGGCAGAGGTTCAGCAGAGCCACACCGCTGGTGCCTGACGCCTGCGAGATGAAATAGGTATCGGCCAGAATGTAGCAGGACGTACCCAGCAGGCCGAAGATGTTCTGGCTGACGTATTTGAAATACTGTTTGGTAAGGCTCATGTTCTCCTCGTCAAATGTCACATTTTTATCATTCAAATTTTAGATATACTGCCATATTGCGTCAGTTTATCACAATCCGACCGAAGCTGTCAAGCTCTCCATTTGCACAAACGCCCGGATGGGTGTATACTGTAGTTTGTTTTTGAAAACAGGCAGAAGGGAGGGCGCATCATGCCGGGCAAGACTTTATACTGTCTGGGCGAAGCGTGGCTGGAATTGAACAGCACCGCACCGCTGGCGTCGGCAAAGACGTTTTCTCCCCGCATGGGTGGAAGCGCCGTCTCGCTGGCACTGGCCTATGCGGCGCTGGGCGGCAGAGCCTCTCTTTTAACGCAGCTTGGCGAGGATGCTTTCGGACACCGCATCGCGGACGCTTTATCTACTGCCGGTGTAGACATCAGCCGGGTCTGCTTCACCTCCCGCGCCCCCACGCCGCTGCTGTTCGACGGCGGCGGCGAACAGCTAGGCTGCCGCACCCGTTCTTCGGAGCTGCTCTATGCACCCGAACAGCTGGGCGCTGACTGGGCCGCAGATGCTGAAATGCTGGCCTTTTCCAGCGCCTGCCTCGTGGACAGCCCCTGCCGCTACACCCATCTTGCCGCGCTGGACACCGCCCGCACCGCCGGTGTGCCGGTCTGCTTTGTCCCCTCTCTCCGCCCGGCTCTCTGGCCCGGCGAGAAGACCCTGCGGGACACGGTACTGCAGTTTCTCCCCTTCGCGGACATCCTCCTCCTCACCGCCGACGAGATGGAGCTTCTGCTGGACACCCGGGAATATCAGGTCGGGCTGTTTGCCCTGCTGCGGGGGCATACGCAGCTGGTGGTGCTTGAGACAGAAGAGGGCGTCCACGCCTTTACCCGGGCGGCGCACGCCTTCCTGCCCGGGCTTTCCGCCCCGCCCGAAGAGCTGTCCGCACGGCTGCTGTATCAAATCTCTCAGCAGGAGCTGACCCTGAAAAAGCTCATGAAATGCAGTGCTCCGGCACTTCAGACACTTCTATAACGCCGGAAAGCCCCCGCCTTGTGACAGGCGGGGGCTTTCCTTTTACCATCCGGAGGAGGATGAACAGATCAGCTTATCAGTGGATGAACACCGGGCCAAGCGGGTTGGCGATGGGGCTGACGTAGCCGCCCAGCAGCTTGGGGATCGCAAGGCTGATGTCAGGCACGAAGGTCAGCAGCAGCAGAGCGATGAACATGCACAGATAGAACGGGAGAGTAGCCTTGACGACCTTCTCCATGGGGCGCTTCGCAACAGCAGAGCCGATGAACAGAACCGCGCCGACAGGGGGAGTCAGCAGGCCGATGCCGCAGTTCAGGACCATGATGATACCGAACTGGATGGGGTCGATGCCGATGGAGGTCGCGATGGGCAGCAGGATGGGGGTAGCGATCAGGATGATGGGAGCCATATCCATGATCATGCCCAGCACCAGAATGATGAGGTCGATGAGCAGTGCGATGATGTAGGGGTTGCTGGTGACGCTGGTGATGGCGTTTGCGGCCAGATCAGGCACGTGCAGCATGGTCAGGCAGTTGCCGAACACGGCAGAGGTGGCGATCAGGATCAGGACGATGGACAGAGTGTTGACGCACTCGTCCAGAGCGTGCCAGACGCCCTTCCAGTCGAGGCCCTTGTAGACGAAGACAGAGACCAGCAGAGAGTAGATAACTGCGATAGCAGCGGACTCGGTAGCGGTGAACACACCGCCGACAACGCCGAACACGACGATGACGACTGCGGCCAGAGCCCAGATGGAGGTACCCAGCTGCTTGATGAAGCCCTTGATGGTGAAAGGAGAACCCTTGGGGTAATTCTCCTTGACGGAGATGATGTAGGAGCCGATCATCAGGACGATGGCCAGCAGAGCGCCGGGCAGGTAGCCGGCCAGGAACAGGCTGCCCACGGAGATGCCGCCGGCGGTGGTGGCGTAGATGACCATGTTATGGCTCGGGGGAACCAGCAGGCCCTCGCAGGAGGAGGTGATGGTGACAGCGGTGGAGAAGTCGGCGTCGTAGCCCTGATCGACCATCATGGGGATCATGATGGAGCCGATGGAAGCGGTATCTGCAGAAGCAGAACCGGAAATGCCGCCGAAGAAGTAGGAAGCAACGATGTTGACCATTGCCATGCCGCCGCGCATCCAGCCGACGCAGGCATCAGCCAGAGCGATCAACTTTTCGGAGATGCCGCCGCTGCCCATGAGGACGCCCATGGTGATGAAGAACGGGACGGCCATCAGGCTGAAGGACGAGATACCCTTGACCATCAGGCGGCAGACATCAGTCAGTGCCTGGCCCTGCACCATCATGCACAGCACGCTGGACAGGCCAACGGCGTATGCGATGGGGAAGCGCAGGAAGATCATCACGAAGAAGCTGACAAGAAGGACAACGATCGCCAGTGTCTGAACTGTCATATTAGTTCTCCTCCTTTACAAAAAAGCTCTTGATGTGGTTGTACAGCGCCTCGATCTCGAAGATGATCATGGCGACGCCGGCCAGAGGCACCGGGAAGTACATCCAGAAACGGCTCAGCCAGGGCATCGAGACATAGAAGCCGCGGCCGCCCAGGGTGGTGGCGTAGTTCCAGCCCACCACCAGCATGATGAGGCCGAGGATGCAGACCGCCAGATCGGCGAGGATGTCCAGCACCTTGACGGCAATCTTGGGCAGATAGACGTCAAATGCGGTCATCCGGATGTGTGCGCCGCGGCGGATGGCCAGAGCAGCACTCAGCACGGCCATGTAGCTCATGCAGGTCAGAACGACTTCTTCAGACCATGCAGGGTCCGGGATGAACGGGACGTAACGACCAATGACCGACATGGTGGTGATGAGAATATCCACGATCAGCAGCATCTTGCAGATAAACAGGACCACTTTGTAGGTGACGTCGTACGCCGGCTTGATCTTATCCAGAGTGGTAAAGATTTTCGGCATAGGATCTCCTCCATACTCTTATAAAAAGCCCGGCGGGTCTGCGGGCGTATCCCGTAGTCCCCCGCCGGGCTATGTACTACTTCAGGATAAAGGCGCTTTTATCAGGCCTTCATATCCAGCAGCTGCTGATACAGCTCAGCCTGATCGGAAGTGTTCTCGCTGATGACCTTAGCGCAAGCCTCCTGCCAGGGAGCCTTATCGGGGACATCGACGACGTTGCAGCCGGAAGACTTCAGCTCGTCGAGGACCTTGTTCTCAGCGGTCTCGGACAGGTCAGCGTTGAAGGCCTGCGTATCCGCAGCAGCCTCCATGACGGCAGCCTGCTGGTTCTCGGTCAGCTTGTTCCAGGCGTTGTCGGTGATGACAGCCTGCACAGCGCCCAGAGTATGGCCGTCGAGGATCAGGTTGTTAGCGACCTCGGGGAAGGCGTTGGACTTGTAGTTTGCGATGGGCTGCTCAGCGCCATCGACAACACCGGTCTGCAGTGCGCTGTACAGCTCGCCGAAGGAAACGACAGTGGGGTTAGCGCCCAGGCCCTCGACCATGCCGTTCATGACGGGGTCGTTGGACACGCGCAGCTTCAAGCCCTTGAAATCAGCGATGCCGGAAACGGGCTTGACAGTGAAGAAGTGACGGAAGCCCTCCTCGCCGTAGAAGATACCACGAACGGGCAGGCCCAGCTCCTGAGGCTCGTTCAGGAACTCAGGTGCCAGCTCGCTGTTGGCGAAGTTCCAGAAGTGTGCGCGGTTCTCGAAGGTGAAGGGGATGGACAGCAGCTTGGACTTGTTGCAGCCGTAGCTGGTCAGTGCGAAAGCGGAGATACGGCTGATGTCGATGGAGGTGGAGCCGCCGAGGATAGCGTCCAGAACGTCGTTCTCAGAGCCCAGAACGCCGGAAGCCTGCACATCGACGACGACGGAGCCGCCGGTCAGCTCCTCGACCTTCTCCTTGAAGTGAGAACCGGTCTGGCCGACGATGGTATCCAGCGGGTTGACCTCGGCGTAGACCAGAGTCACCTTCGGGTCGGAAGCAGCAGCTGCGGCATCACCAGCGGGAGCGGTGGAAGCTGCAGCGGAGGTAGCGGTGGAAGCAGCAGTGCTGTTGCCGGAGCCACCGCAGGCGGTCAGTGCCAGAGCAGCGGCGGAAACACCGGCTGCTGCCAGAAAGCTGCGACGAGAAATCTTCTTCATGATAAAATCCTCCTTAGATTTTCCTCATTCAGGGCGGTGTGCTCTGCACGGGTCGCACACCGTCCGTTCATTTACTGTACACACTTTAGCAAATTTTTTTAGTCAGAACAAGGGCTTATGAAAAATATCCTGTTTTTCAAAAAAATGTGAGAAACACTTTTGTGCAGTTTCCACAAGTCATAGTGCGGCTTATTCAGCACACTGCCCAACGAGATGAATACAATGTAATATCTCTTGCACTTTTCAGGCTTCGCGGATGCGCTGGATGAGGCGGCTCTGCTCCTCAAAAGCCGCGTACATAGGCTCGACTGCCGCCCGGAAGCGGGCTTTCTCGGCAGCGGAGAGGGTCGTCACCTCCACGCCCCATTCCCTCATATGCTTCTCGGCGCTGGCCTCCCGCTCCCCCCAGAGGCGGCGTTCGGTCAGAGCGCTCTCCTTTCCGCAGGTGCGGATGATGTCCGGGAATCGCTCGTCCAGCTCTGCCAGCTTTTCCATCGCGGCCTCGCTGGCCAGCTGCAACTCCGGCACACGGGTGTGCTCATCCTTTAAGAAATAGGGGGCCACCTCGTAGTGGCCCATGGCCTCATAGCTGGGCCAGTTGTTTTCCGCGCCGTCTATCTCGGCGTTGTGCAGGGCTGCATAGACCCGGCTGTAGACCACCTGCGCCGGCTCTGCGCCGAGGTCCAGTATCATCTCGCTCATCATGTCCGACTCCTGCACCCGGAGCGTCAGCCCCGCGAGGTCCGCCAGCGTCTCCACCTTTTCGCGGGTGTAGAAGCTGCGGACACCGGCGTCGAACCACGACAGGCCCACGAGGTCCATCGCGCCGAGGCCGGAGAGGAATTCATCGCCGATCTCACCGTCCAGCACCCGCCACATCTGGGGCGCGTCGGTATAGAGAAAAGGCAGCTGCAATACGCTCAGGGCCGGCAGATATTCGGCCAGCTGGCTCAGAGAGACGCGGGCAAAGTCGATGCCGCCGTACTGCATCTGCTCGATGACGCTCTGTTCGGCCCCCAGCTCCCCGCCGCTGTAGACCACGACTTTGACTCTCCCCTCCGTCCGCTCGGCCACGAGGTCGGCGAAGGCCAGAGCGGCCTGAGTAGTGGGATAATCCTCGGGCTGGTTCTCGGCGTAGCGCAGGATGAGCTCCGGGCCGTTGTACTCTTCCGTCTTGCTGCAGCCCGCAGCGCCCAGCGCCGTACAGGCGGCCAGCGCCAGCACACTGCGGCGGGAAATCATCCGCCCGCTCACAGCCCGGCCTCCGGGTCGGCCTTTGCCTTCTGGCCGGCCTGACGGCGGTACTGGGTGGGAGTCATGCCGGTGCGTTTCTTGAACGCCCGGGCGAAGTAGCTGGCGTCCTCGTAGCCCACCATCGACGCCACCTCTGCCGAGGAGCGGAAGGGGTCGGCCAACAATTCCTTTGCCGCGTTGATGCGCAGCTCGGTGAGGCAGTCGAGGAAGTTCATCTTCTGGTACTTCTTGAACTGCGCCGACAGATAGGCCGGGCTGATGTGCAGGATCTCGCCCACGCTGTCCAGCGACAGATCGAACATATAATTATCCTCGAGGTAGCGGCGGACATGGGCCATGACGAGGGCCGTCTGGCTGTTCTCGCCCTCCTCGGGGGCGTCTTCCGCCTCTGCTTCGGTCTCCGTCTGCTCCGGCTGGGGCTGGGCGGCGGCCAGCTCTTCCAGCTTCCGCTCCGTCTCGATCTGCCGTATAGCCCGGCGCACCGAGGCTTCCAGCTCGTCGGGGTCCACCGGCTTGAGCAGATAGTCGCAGGCCCCCAGATGCACCGCCTCATGGGCATACTGGAACAGACTGTAGGCCGTGACGAAGATGACCCGGCAGGAAGGCCGCTGGGCCAGCACGGCGCGGGCAGCGTCGAGACCGCTCATGCCCGGCATCTCAATATCCATCAGGATGAGGTCTGCGCCCCACAGCACCGCCGTGTCGGCAGCTTTGCGGCCATTTTCCGCCACCTCCAGGACCACTTCCCGCTCAAAACGGCGCTGGACCAGCTCTGCAAGCGCCTCCCGCTCCAGCTTTTCGTCATCCGCGATCAACAGGCGTATCATCGTCCAAATCCTCCTCCAAAAGTTCTACAAGGGGCAGGTACATACTGATGGCCGTTCCCCGGCCCGGGTGAGAGCGGATGACCAGCCGCCCCCGTTTATCCAGAAGCCGCAGCCGTGCGGCCACGTTATAGACGCCGATATGCTCCCAGCGCTCCCCGGGCTGGGCCAGCGCGGCTTTCAGCTGGGCCAGCTGTTCGGGCTGGATGCCCACGCCGTTGTCGCAGACGCTGATATAGAGCAACCCCTTATCCCGCAGCGGGTTGATGCGGATGCGCACCACGCCGCCCTCTTCCTTGGGTGAGATACCGTGCTTGAAGGCATTCTCCACAATGGGCTGCAAGATGAAGGACGGCACCATCGTCTCCGTCAAATCGAGGGAGTCGGAGATGCGCCACACCATCTTCACACGGTCGCCGAAGCGGACGTGATAAATGGAGTAATACTCGTCCACGATGCGCACTTCCCGGGCCAGCGGCACCTGCTCGTCGTTGCTCATCAGGCTGTAGCGCAACAGGTGCGACAGAGCCGTGATGAGGGCCTGCGTGCGGTAGGCTTTTTCCTGTCCGGCGGTCTGTAAAATGACGTTCAGGGTGTTGAAAAGGAAATGGGGGTCGATCTGGCTGCGCAGCTGCTGCAAACGGCTGCGCTCCATCCGGTTCTGTAATTCCAGAGCTTCCGTCTTCTGGCGGTGGAGCTCCCGCTCCATCTCGTTTTTCTCCCGCAGGGTGGTCACCTGCTCGGCCATCGAATGTTTCATGTGGTTGAAGGCTTCGGTCAGCTGGGCCATTTCCGGCTGACGGGGCGCAGGCAGGTCGGGCGAGTCGAACTCGCCCCGGGTGACCTCCCGGGAGGCGCCGATCATCTGCTGCACCGGGGTCAGCAGCGTCAGCACCGAGAAGGCCATGACGCAGCCCAGCGCAAGGCAGAGCGCCACCACGACGGTCTGCGCCCATTTCACCCGGTCGCTGAGGGCCGACACGGTGGTGTAAGACCCCTGAGCGTCGGTGATAGCCGTGTTCAGCAGCTGCTGGGTGTACTGGCGCAGATAGCCGCCGCAGGGTACGATTTTATTATAGTAGAGCTGGGCGGCTTTCGTGTCCTGACCGGCGGCCACCGCTTCTTCCAGCTGGTCCACCAGTGCGGTATAGCTGTCGTAGGTAGTGGAAACGGCATTGTAAAGCAGATACTGCTCTTCACTCACAGTGCCAAGGTCGCTCTCGATGCGCCAGAGCCATGCGTTGGTAACGGAAAAGGCACTGTGGAGCTCCTCTGTCAGCGCTTTGGCGTCGCCGTACTCCCAGCGGTAATCTTCCATGGCCGAAAGGCTCCGCTCCACACCGTTCTGGAAGCGGCTGATGGCGTTGAAGTTGCCCATCTGGTCGTCCAGTTCCCGCAGCACGGTGCCGGACTGGTAAAAGCTCAAGAATATCTGCCCCGCCAGCGCCAGAAAAAACGCTGCCAGGCAAAGACTGATCTGCCCTTTCAGGGTCATCCTGCGCCCCACGCACCCATCCTCCTTCTCTGTGATATTCTGCCGCACATCTTCCGCCTTATCCGGCCTGTCCGCCGTCAGAGCGAACGCTCCATAAACTTTCTTTTTCGTCCTATTTTAGCACATTTTAGGGCATCTGCGCAATATCATCCTTGATTGTTGGAAAATAATATGGTACTATGACCAAAAAGGAGGGTATTTTTATGTCTCAGCCGATCTCCGTTTCCGTCCAGATGGATGCTGCATCCTTCCACGATTTTGCCGCCTTCGACCTGCTGCGCCACCACAAGGCGTGGCACCGGCCTCTGGCGTTCACGGCCATTTTGCTGGTGTCTGCCGGTGTCTGCCTGTCGCAGGTGGGACAGAAAGACGGCGCAGCCCTGCTCACGGTGGTGCTGGCCGTGGTGGCGCTGGGCGTGCCGGCCGTCTACTTCTGGACGTTCTTCCACTCCCTGAGCCTCCAAATCAAAAAGATGGGCCTGCCCCGCCCCTTCTACCGGCTGCTGCTGGACGACGAAGGGCTTTCGGTCTGGATGGCCGGCGAGCAGGACAAGCCTGAGGCAAGCCGCAAGTATGCGTGGCACGATATGCATCTGGCCTACCGCACCCCCAACGCCATTTACCTCTATGTCCAGCAGAATCAGGCCTATCTGCTGAACGACAGCCTCGACGCCGCATGGAGCCTGCTGCAAGCCTCCCTCCCGGCAGAGCGCCTGCATGATATGCGATAAGAACGTCAAAAGCCCATCGCGCAGCTGTGCGATGGGCTTTTTTCAACCTCTCAGTCTCGCATTCGCTCGACAGCTCCCCTATCGAGGGGAGCCTCTGGCGAAGAGGAAAGGCTTTACGAAATGCCAAAGCCTCCCCTCGTTAGGGGAGGTGGCAGCGCGTAAGCGCTGACGGAGAGGTTGACTCCAAAATACAAAAACAGGCAGCGCCGTGGAAAGGAGGAGAAAGCGGCGCTGCCTGTGTATGAGAACTCCTAAACATTTGCGGCTGCTAGGAGGTTGTTGGTAGTCTGTCCGCCGCCGTGGCTATTGCCTCGCATAGGTGGGGGACAGTATTTTTAGGGGCGCGGCACCCGCTGCGGGGCTGCGCATGAATCCTGCCTGCATGGCATTTATGGAAAGTCAAAAGCCGGAGATGGGGGATCTCGTTCTTGTCTTCCCGACTGCACCTTTATTGTACCGGATAAAAATGGAGTTTCTTTGAGTTAGTTTTGAACAATCTGCAAACAAGATATGGAAAGCCGGAGGGCTTTCTTTTCCGTTCTGCTTGACATTCGGCACAGAACGATGTATTGTTAAGTTTATTGTGAAATACCTATGAAATTCCTGCATTTTTGAGGGAGGAGACACTATGACCGCAACGGCACAGCCGCAGCAGGAAAAGACCCTGCTCATGACCGAGGGCAGCATCTGGAAAAGCATCCTGCTCTTCTCGGTGCCGCTCATCCTGGGCAACCTGCTCCAGCAGCTTTACAACACCGCCGACTCCATCATCGTCGGCAACTTTCTGGGCAGCAACGCTCTGGCCGCTGTGGGTTCCAGCGGCTCGCCCATCTACCTGCTCATCGGTTTCAGTCAGGGCGTGGCCGTCGGCGCCGGCGTCGTCGTGAGCCAGTACCTCGGCGCAAACGATAAAAAGGAAACGCGCATCGCCGTCCACACCTCGCTGGCCATCGCGGCCATCCTCGGCCTCATCCTGACGGTGGGCGGCATCGCCGTCAGCCGCAGCCTGCTGGTCTGGATGAACACCCCCGAAGAAGTCCTCGGCGACGCCGTGACTTACATGAAGCTCTACTTCGGCGGCGTGCTGTTCAGCGTCGTCTACAACATGGCCGCCGGCATCCTCAACGCGGCGGGCAACTCCCGCCGCTCGGTCATCTACCTCGCCTGCGCTTCCATCACCAACATCATCCTCGACCTGGTACTCATCGCCGGGCTGAAGATGGGTGTGGCGGGTGCGGCCATCGCCACCGACATCAGCCAGCTCGTCTCCTGTGTGCTGAGTCTCCGCTTTCTGATGAAGGTGGACGCCGACTACAAGGTGGAGCTTTCCGCCATCCGGCCCGATAAGCGGATGGCCTCCCGCATCATCCGCATCGGCCTTCCCACCGGCATCCAGAACATGGTCATCTCTTTCTCGAACGTGCTGGTGCAGTCCAGCGTCAACAGCTACGGTGCCGCCGCCATGGCAGGCTTTGCGGCCTATATGAAGATCGACGGCTTCAACATCCTGCCTGTCACCAGTTTCAGCATGGCAGCGACGACCTTCGTGGGCCAGAACTATGGCGCAGGCAACCTCAAACGAGTGAAGAATGGCATGTGGGTCACGCTGGGCATGGGCGTGCTCTACACCCTCTGCACCGGTGCTCTACTGCTGGCGTTCCAGGATCCCATCATGCACCTGTTCACCTCCGACGAGACGGTGGTGGCCTTCGGGTGCAGCGCCATGCACTACTTCTGCCCCTTCTACTTCCTGCTGGCCATCCTCCACGGCATGGCGGGCGCAGTGCGCGGCACCGGCCGCAGCGTACCGCCGATGGTGGTGCTGCTCATCTCGCTCTGCCTCTTCCGTGTGGTGTGGATCCAGTTCGCCCTCCCCTTCTTTGCGGGCATCGAGGGCGTGTTCGTCCTCTACCCGGTGTCGTGGGCGCTGGGTGCCGTGCTGATGGCCCTCTACGCATGGAAAGGCAGCTGGATGACTTACGAGCATTCCTGACAGGAACCGGGAACCATTCCATTTTTCCATTCGCCTTTTGGGGACGTCTGTGGTATCTTATAGGTAAAAGAACAGCAAACCCGGTATCTCAGGAGGATCCATGCAGACAACAAAACCCGAAACCGCACAGCAGCGCCCCACTGGCGCACGAATGGCCCTGCTGATGCTTCTTTACTTTATCAAGATCGGCGCGTTCACCTTTGGCAGCGGATGGAGCATCATTGCCCAGATGGAGCGGGAATTCGTGGACGAGCGCGGCTGGATGACCAAGAGCGATCTGCTGGAGCTCATCGCCGTGGGCAAGAGCCTGCCCGGCATCATGGTAGCGAACATCACTCTGCTCTTCGGCTATCAGATGGCCGGGGTGCTGGGCGGCATCTGCGCGGCCATCGGCCTGTGCATCCCCGCCGTCATCACCCTTACCATCGTGACGGCCATCTACGACGCCATTAAAGATAACTACTGGGTCTGGTCGGCCCTCAAGGGCGTCCAGTGCGCCGTGGCCCCCATCATCGGCGGCGCGGCCATCTCCCTCGGCAAAGATGCTCTGACCAGCGCGATGCCCATCATCATCTGTGCCGTCGCCTTTGTGCTCTGTTACTTTACGTCCATCAGCAATCTGACGCTGGTGGTGGCCGGTGTGGTCATCGCGCTGGTCTGGATGGGGGTGAGCGAACATGGCCATGTTTGAGACCCTCGTTCAGCTCTTCGCCGCGTTTGCGAAGATCGGCTTCACCAGCTTCGGCGGCACATCCATGATCCCCCTCATCATGGATGAAATGTCCTCCCACGGCTGGATGACGGACGCCGATTTGACGAACCTCATCGCCATCGCCGAGATGACACCCGGCTCTCTGGGCGTCAATGCCGCCACCTTTGCAGGCACCAAGACCGCCGGGATGCCGGGCGGCGTCTTCGCGGTCCTGGGCGTCCTCAGCCCCACCCTGACGCTGACGCTTCTGGCGGCGGCGTTCTTCCAGAAGTTCCGCACCAGCAAGGTCATGAGCTACATCATGAAAATCGTCAAGCCTGTCTGCATCGGCATGGTGCTGGGCGTGCTGGTGGGCCTCTGCCGCCAGACCTACATCACCGAATCAGGCGGCATCAGCCTGCCGGGCATCGCCATCGGCATCCTCTGCTTTGTGCTGCTCCAGAAATTCAAGCTCAGTGTGCCGAAGGTCATCGGCATCGCGGCGGTGCTGGGGCTGGTGTGCTTCGGCATTTTCTAACCACTCAGTCTCGCTCCGCTCTGGCGAAAAGAAAACCTCCCGTCTATGCCAAAGCCTCCCCTCGATAGGGGAGGTGACATCGCGCCAGCGATGACGGAGAGGTTTTTATTATTTTACCGCCAGCGGCGACGGCCTTATACTCACTTCTCCGTGGCAGAGCGCCTCGGTGCGGCCCCCTTCCCGCTGCACGATGAGCCGCCCGGCGTCGTCGATGGCCACCGCCTTTGCGGCGTAGCTCTCCGTCCCGGTGCAGACCGTGACCCAGTGGCCCGGCACAAAGCACCGGGCGCGGTACTCGTCCAGACAGTCGAAGGCCGGGCAGAGACCCAGCAGTTCCCGGGCGATGGCCCCAGCCAGTGCCGCCCGGCTCACCGGTGCAGGCCCGCCGGGGTAGAGACTGCCCGCGATGGGCCGCAGCTCCTCGGGCCAGTCCTCCGGGCGGGAGATCAGGTTCAGGCCGATGCCCACCACCAGCCATTCCAGCTGGCCGCTCTCGATGTCGGCCCCGGCTTCCGTCAGGATACCGCAGACCTTCTTGCCGTTATAATAGAGGTCGTTGACCCACTTGATGCCCAAGTCCAGCCCGCAGAGCCGCTTCACAGCCCGGCAGACGGCCACCGCCGCGCTGACGGTGACGGCCTGCGCCTCGGTCATGGGCAGGCCGGGCCGCAGCACCAGCGAGAGATAAATGCCTTTCCCCGCCGGGCTCTCGAACCGCCGCCCCAGCCGGCCCCGGCCCGCCGTCTGCTGACCGGCCAGCACCATCGTGCCGTGGGGCGCACCCTCGAGGGCCAGCGTCTTGGCCGTGCGGTTGGAGCTTTCCAGCTTGTCGTAGAGGTAGATGGGGGCGTCGTACTCCCCCACCGCCTCGGCGCAGAAGGGGTCGCCGCCCGCCAGCCGATAGCCCCGCCGGGGGGCGGCTTCCAGCGCATAGCCCTGAGCCGCCAGTGCGGCCGCAGCCTTATGGACAGCAGCGCGGCTCACACCCAGCTGCTGCGCCAGCTGCTGGCCGGAGATGCATTCGCCCTGAGCAGCGGAGAGCGCCGCCAGAAGTGCCTGTTTTGTGGCAGAGGCCATCGTGTTTTCTCCTTTGTGAGGTTTGATAAGGCCATTCTACCACATTTTCAAAATTTTTCCCACGATTTTGCAGTTTTTGGCCCCACTGATTCGTATAGATAGACAGAACGCTTGAAATGCCGGGCAGAAAGGAGGCGGAGCGCAGCCATTGAATGCACTGGAATTTGACAGGCTGGTACAGAAGTACCAGCCCCTCGTCTACACCATCTGCCGTCAGCTGGTGGCAGATGAGGGCTATGCGCAGGATCTGACGCAGGAAACTTTTCTCTCTGCATGGCGGAGCATGGACCGCTGTCCTGCCGGATACGAAAAGCAATGGCTGGCCCGCATCGCCTCCAACAAAGCCAAGGATTACTTACGCAGCGCCTGGGCGCGCCGGGTGAACACCCCCGGCGACGATGTGCTTGCACTTGAGGGCGCACCGCCCGGCAGCGAGCCGGAAGAGCAGGTGCTGGAAGCTCTGGGCGAAGAGGAGCTGACGCAGCGCATCCTCGCTCTGCGGGAGCCCTACAAGACGCCCTGCCGCCTCATGCTGCTGGAACAGCACACCGCCGCCGAAGCCGCCCGGCTCTGCGGCAGGCCCCAGAAAACAGTGGAGGCGCAGGTCTTCCGGGCAAAAAAGATGCTGGCCGCGCAGCTGAGCGCCGCCGGAAAGGAGGGCTTTTAAGATGGAATTGTTCCGTGAAAACGGCTGTCTGAGCGACGAAGGGCTGCACGCCCTCACCGCCGGGCAGCTGGACGAGCTGGGACGGCTGGAAGCCGCCGAACATCTCGCCTACTGCGACAAATGCACCGACCGTTACACCGCACTTCTGACCGCCGACGCCCTCGCCGACCCGCCCCGGGATGTCCGCCGTACCGTGATGAGCACCATCTGGGTGCGGCTGATGCAGAGCACCTATGGCCGGGCTGCGGTGGCGGGCGTCGCCGCCGTGCTGGCGCTGACCATGTGGCGTACCGGAGCGCTGACCTTCGTCACCGACCACGGCAGCGACCTGCAGGCCCTCCTGCCCACAGTCCAGGTCACCCTGCCGGAAAAACAGCCCCCGAAGCTTCTGCCCGAAAAGCTGGGCAAACCCGTGACTTCCCGCCCCGGCGAGAACATCTATACCCGCGTTTCCTCTGTGCTGGAAAGCCTGCTGAACGCGGCAGAAAACATAAAATCATAAAACAAGGAGATCGTTATGCTGAAAAACGGATTTTTGACCTTCTGCTGCGCGTTTATCCCCGGCGCAGGCCAGATGTATCAGGGTTACATGAAGCGGGGCCTCTCCCTTATCCTCACGGCCTGCCTCATCGGAATGGTGAGCTCACTGCTCAACCCGGTGCTGCTCCTGCTGGTGGTGGTGTGGATGTACAGCTTCTTTGACACCTTCAACCTCCGGGCGCAGATCATCGCGGACACCGCGCCGGAGGACGACTACCTCGTCCACTTCGACCCCCGCGACAAGCGGCTGGCCCGGGCTCTGCTGGACAGCCACAAGCTGGTGGGCTGGCTGCTCATCGCCTTCGGTGCGCTCATCGCCTACCAGAACCTCATCATGAACATTTTCGGCGACCTCGTCTACCGCTGGGGCCACTCCTCCCCCGTTTTCCGCGCCCTCTATCTCGTCATGGACAGCCTGCCGGATGTGGTGGTCTGTGTGGTCCTCATCGTCTGCGGCGTCTGGCTGGTGAAAGGCCCCCGTCCGGCCAAAAAGCCGGACGCTTCCAAGGATGTCCCCGAGGATGCCGATTTCTGCGAGTATCACGCCGACGAGCCGGACAACGCTGCTCTGCTCTCCTCTCCTGTGGTGAATGAAAACGAGGTGACGGATGATGGAACAGAACACGACGAATAAACCCCTGCGCCGGGTGGGCACCCTGACGCTGGGCGTCTGCCTCATCGCGGCGGGCACGCTCTTCCTGCTGGCCCGCTTCCTGCCCGGCCTGCCGTGGCTGGTCATCTGGCAGGTGCTGCCGGCGGCTGGGCTCATCCTGCTGGGGTGCGAGGTACTCTACTACTCGGCCCGGCCCGGCGCATGCCGGTGCGACTTCGGCTCGGTGGTGCTCTGCCTGCTGATGATGGGCGGGTGCTTCGGCGTCTCGACCCTTATGCTGCTGGCCCAGATGCTGGGCCGCGGCTGCACCATCCACCTGTGAATACAAGAAAGCCTGTGCAGCCTCCCGGCCCGAAACCATGCGGACGCAAAATCGGCGTAAAACCTCGGCGGCGGCTTTGGGCCGTCTGTAAAAAAGAAGACTTCTGCTGCGCAAAAAGCGCCCCTCCGGTAAAACGGAGAGGCGCTTTTGTATGTTACGGGTCAATTATGCGTTGAACGTTTCCTCGTTCAGCAGGCCCTCGCTCTTGGCCACGCAGATGCTGGCAACAGCGTCGCCCACCACGTTCAGGGAGGTGACGAGCATCTCGATGGGGCGGTTGATGGCGAGGATGAGGGAGTAGGCCAGCAGGGCGCTGTCATTCACGAAGCCCGCACCGGACAGGATGGTGAAGAGGATGACGGCTCCTGCGCCGGGGGCGGCAGGCGTACCCACCGAGGCCAGCAGAGCCAGCAGAGCGACCACGACCAGCTGGGCGGGAGTAACGGTGTAACCGGCGCAGCCTGCGATGAAGACAGTGGCCACCACCTGCATGATGGCGGTGCCGTCCATGTTGATGGTCATGCCCAGAGGCAGGACGAAGGAGGCGATGGACTCATCGACGCCGAAATCCTCGGTGCAGACCCTGATGTTCAGGGGGAGAGTGGCTGCGCTGGAAGAGGTGGAGAAGCCGAAGACGGCCACGTTGGCGATCTTCTTAATGAAGGTGAGGGGGTTCTGCTTTGCGCCCAGCGCCACCACCAGAGGATAGGCCACCAGCAGGAAGACGAAGAGCAGGGCCACCGTGACCACCACATACACCAGAGCGGGCTTGAGATAATCAATGCCGTAGATGGCGAAGGTGCGGGTCAGCAGCACGAAGACTGCAAAGGGCGCGAAGTTTGTGACGATGAAGTTCAGGAAGACCACCACCACGTCGTTCACCTCGCCCAGCAGGCGGCGGAGGGTGGCAGTACGACTCTCACCCAGCACATTCATGCTCAGGCCCACAGCCACCGCGAGGAAGACGGAGGAAAGGACAGCATTGTTGCTGCCGAAAGCCGTGACGATGTTGGAGGGGATGACATTCAGCACCACGTTCAGGGGGTTGGAACCGGTGGAGCCGGCGGCTTCCGTCAGGCCCTCGATGTGAGCGTTGAAGAGGCCCATGGAATAGGTGGCGTAGCCCACGCATCCGGCCAGTGCCAGCGCCATAAAGGAGCAGAGCAGGAACCAGAAGAGGGTCTTGGCCGAGATGCGGCCCATGGTACGGGTATCGGCAATGCTGCCGATGGCCAGCGCGATGGAGGTGAAGACCATCGGGATGATGACCAGCTGCAGTGCTTTGATGAAGAGCTGGCCGATGATGTAGAAGATGCCGAGCGCACGCTCTGCGCCCTCTGCGGTGATGTCCTGGAAGAGCAGGTCGTTGATGGTCTGCCAGATGCCGCTGTTGCCGGAAGCCACGAGCTTTTCGCGCAGCATCATAAAGGCAAAGCCTGCCGCCAGACCGCAAACCAGAGACACTGCCATCTTTCTTGCCAGTGCCGAGCCGCTGTTCTTATTTTTTTCCATACGATTTTCCTCACTTTTGTCCATTTCCCAGTGTGTTTCGTTCACATTCGACCTATCCTACCACGTCAAACTGTTGGATGCAAGGGAAAAATCGGCTTTTCAGGCAATTTTTTCGCAAAAGTACGACACATGAAAATTTAATGTAAAAATTACATTTTGGATAAAAAGACAAAAAACCTCTCCGTCACGCCTATGGCGTGACGGAGAGGTTTGATCTTATGTATTGTCTGCGCCCAGCTCTGCGGCTTCCAGCACCTTGATGCCTTCGGCCTCGAACGCGGCGCGCAGAGCCTCGGCAAAGCCAGGGCGCGGCACCTTGTTCTTGACGCAGAGGGTGATGATGCCATGCAGGCTGGTGCATTCCAGACCGATGGAAGCGCCGTCTGCCGGCACCCAGGTCTGGAAGTCCTCAATGTACCGGGTCAGCTCCGGGCTGGACGGGGCGAAGGGGTCGCCCAGATAGCTCACCCAGAAGTCCGCCGGGAAGCCGCTGATGTACTCGCCCATCTGGAAGATGCGCTTTTTGATGCTGAGGCTGGCTTTCTGCTGGTAGACCCGGTAGACCCAGCCCATCTGCTCCGCAATACGGAACAGTTTTCGTTCAGCGGAAAGGTTCTCTTTCAGGTCAGCGTCCACGCCCACAGCCACTTCGGTCAGCGGGGCATCTGCCGTCAGCGGCAGCTTGCGCTGGAAGGAGGCCACGCTGTTGTAGAGAGCGTTCGACACACCCAGCGCGTCGCGGGCGTCTGTCGAATAGCTGTAGAGTACCTCATCCTTGTCCAGATACGCCCGCACCGCCTTACAGAGCAGGGCCGTGAGGGTACTGAAGGGCTTGACACCGCAGCGGAGGGCGGCGTCCACAAGCCCCGCCTTTTCCAGCCGGATGCGGCAGCAGGTGGGCGTCTCTTCAAAGGTCTGCACCACGGGGCGCTGCATATCGTTGGCCACCTGACTCTCGGGGTACTTTGCAAGGATGTCCTCGATGTCGTAGGCAGGGTCCGTCTCAAGGGTCTGGCCCTTGAAAGCCGTGCCGTACCGCAGGTTGCAGTAGAACTGCAGCACCATGGTCATGAAGGGTGCCATACCCCGGCCATCGGCCATGAAGTGGAACCAGTCGAAATAGACGACTTTTCCCTCATAGCTCAGCGCAAAGATAAGGCCGTTCTCGTCCGGAAATTCGGGCTTTGCACTGCCCTGCCGCACCGGGCAGGGGGCGTCCGACGGCTCGAGGTGGAGCAGCTTTTTCCCCCACACCGGCTTCTGGAAATAGTAGGGTGCCTTTGCCCGGGCCGCATCCAGAGCCTGCTGCAAAAGCGCACCGTCCACGGCGTCTTTCAGCGTGACCTGATAGCGGCAGTTGACCATGTTTTCGCGGTAATAGTAGACGATGCCCTGAAAAACAGAACGCTGTTCGGCATCCATTCCTTATTCCCCCGCGTGTGCGGCCAGATAGTCGGCCAAATCGCTGATGGTGACGAAGTTGCGCAGCTCCTTTTCGGGGATGCGCAGGCCGAAAGTCTCCTCCAGGTCGGCGACGACGGTCAGGATCTCCATGGACGACAGGTCCAGATCGTCCATCAAGACGCTGTTCTCATTGACATCATCGGGGGAAATCTCTGCAACATCTTCCAGAATTGCAAGGATCTGGGACACGATCTCGGTTCTTTCCATAGTTTGAATCTTCCTTTCGTAATTCCATTAAAGGCGGCTGCGGCTCTTTTCCAGTATTCCGCAGCCTGCCCGGTTTATTCTTACTTGCGCAGCAGCTTGCCGGTGCCGGTGCGGGGCAGAGGCTCGGTGCTGAACTCCACGGCGCTCATCCGCTTGTAGAGCGGCAGGGTGCGGTTGGTCTCGGTGATGAAGTCGCGGACGGTCTGCTGGTCGGCCTCGCCGCAGTAGATGACGGCACAGATCTTCTTGCCCTTCTCCCTGACGATGCATTCCTTGACGGCCTCGCACTTGGACAGCAGATTTTCCAGTTCTTCGGGGCTGACATTCTCACCGTTGTCGAGGATGATGATATTCTTCTTGCGTCCGGTGATGTAATAGAAGCCGTCCTCGTCCACACGGGCCAGGTCTCCGGTGTGGAACCAGCCGTCGGCGTCGAGGACTTCTGCGGTGGCCTCGGGGTCCTTGTAATAGCCCAGCATGACGCAGCCGCCGCGGATGCAAATTTCGCCCGTCTCGTCCAGCTTGTACTCGGCGTGGTCGTCGGGCTTGCCCACGGCGCGGATGTGCTTTTCGTCCTGCTCGTAGTTGATGATGCCGTCGCCGCAGGTCTCGGTCATGCCGTACACCTGAGTGATCATCATGCCCTGCTGTGCCAGCTCGGCCAGCATGGCGCCGTCAAACATGGCAGAGGAGCCGCAGGGGTTCCAGACGCCGTTCAGGCGGGCGCGGCGGCCCCGCTTGACGTCTTTGTAGATGGCCTCCATCAGCATGGGAGCCACAGCGATGGCATCGCTGTGCATCAGGCCGAGGTCGCGGTAGAAGTCGCGGATGTCGGCGGAGAGGTTCAGCGCCCAGCCCTTGCAGGCCCAAACGAAGAGGCAGATGAACGTACCCAGATGGAACAGGGGCAGGATGGCGAAGTTGCTCAGGACGTCGTTTTTGTCCTCGGGCATATGCTCGTGCTTATAGTCCAGCATGGCGTCGCCGAATTTGACCTGGCACTCCACAGTGGTAAAAAAGTTACGCTCCGAGAGCATGACGGCCTTGCTGCGGCCGGTGGTGCCGGAAGTGAACATCAGCACCATCAAATCATCATGGCCCACGCAGTCAACAAGCTCTGCAGGCGCGCTGTCCTTGAAGGCGTCCATCGGGCGGAGTTTATCGCCGTAGGCGGCCTCGATGTCGGGGCGGCAGCCATAGTCGATGCCGTCGTTGACGATGAGGGAAGGCTCGACAAGGCCCAGCTCATATTCCAGCTCGGGCCAGGTCTTTTTCTGGTTGATGGTCACGACGACGGCCCCGGCGAGGATAGCGCCGAAGCTGTTGACACCGTACTCATAGCAGTTGCGGCTCATGATGCCGACACGCTTGCCCTTGATGTCGGGGATATTCTCCTTAAAATAAGTAACGGCCCTGCGGATGTCCTGCACATACTGAGTGTAGGTCTTTTCCACCACAGTCTTGCCATCGGCGGCCACATAGCGGAAAGCCACCCGGTCGGGGTACTGCTTCGCCATGACGTCCGTGATGAGCTCATATACAGTATTTATCATTTTTGTCGCTCCTTGCTGTTTTTCTTTATTGCAGCGAAACGCCGGCAGCTGACATTTTCTGCCTCAGAGTAATAATACCTGTTTCGACAGAGAATTGCAACTACGCGGCGTATCCTTTTTTGCTGTTTTATTGTTTATTTGCGCAGCAGCTTGCCCAGAGCGTTGCGGGGCAGGGGCTCAGCGGTGAACTCCACGGCACTGATGCGCTTATACAGCGGCAGGCTGCGGTTCACCTCGGTGACGAAGGCTCTGACCTCTTCCTGCTTATCCTCAGGGCAGTAGATGACGGCACAAATTTTCTGGCTCTTCTCCTTCACGATGCACTCGGTGATGGCCGGGCAGAGGGCCAGCTTCTTTTCCAGCTCTTCGGGGCTGACGTTCTCGCCGCTGGCGAGGATGATAAGGTTCTTCTTGCGGCCGGTGATGTAATAGAAGCCTTCCTCATCCATCCGGGCCAGGTCGCCGGTGTGGAACCAGCCGTCGGCGTCGATGACCTCTGCCGTGGCCTCGGGGTCCTTGTAGTAGCCCAGCATCACGCAGTCGCCCTTGATGCAGATCTCGCCGGTCTCGTCCAGCTTATACTGAACGTGGTCGTCGGGCTTGCCCACGGCACTCATGTGCTTTTCGACCTGCGTGAAGTTCAGGATGCCGTCGCCGAAGGTCTCGGTCATACCGTAGCACTGGTTGACGACGAAGCCGTTCTGGGCCAGCTCCAGCAGCATCTTGGGGTCGAGGGCAGCGGAAGAGCAGCACAGGTCCCACAGGCCGTTCAGACGGCTGACGCGGCCACGCTTCATGTCGTTGTAGATGGTCTCCACCAGCATGGGGGCCGAGGCCATGACGTCGCTGTGCATCAGGCTCAGGTCGCGGTAGAAGTCGCGGATGTCGCCGCAGAGGTTCAGAGCCCATCCGGCAGGCGGGTAGGACATAACGCAGACGAAGCAGGCCATGTGGAAGAGGGGCAGCAGGGTCATATGGCTCAGCGGCAGCTTCTGGCCTGCCGGGAGGCGGTTGGTGATCCAGTTCTCTGCCACCTCCGAATAGGTGTGCAGGCTGGCGCACATATTCCGCTCCGAGAGCATGACGCCCTTGCTGCGTCCGGTGGTGCCGGAGGTGAACATCAGCATCATCAAATCATCGTGGCCCACGCAGTTGGTCAGCTCGCCGGGGGCAGTCTCTTTATAGCAGTCCATGGGGCGGAGCTTCGGGCCGTAGGCGGCTTCCAGCTCGGCGCGGCAGCCGTAGTCGATGCCGTCGTTCAGGATGAGGGCAGGCTCCACGAGGCCCAGCTCATATTCCAGCTCCTCCCAGGTCTTTTTCTGGTTCAGAGTCACGAGAACGCCGCCGGCGAGGATGATGCCGTAGGACGCCACGCAGAATTCATAGCAGTTCCGGCTCAGTAGAACGATGCGCCGGCCCTTGATATCCGGCACTTCGGCCTTGAGATAGGCCACCATCCGGCGGATGTCCTGCGCATACTCGCGATACTTCTTCTCCACGACGGTCTTGCCGTCCTCGGCCACATAGCGAATGGCCACATTATCGGGGAACTCCTGCTCCATGCAGCGGGTCACCATGTCGTACACGCCTGCAGGTACTTTGATGTATTCAGCCATCGGTCTTTCTCCTTTTTTGTCAAATTTTCAGTTCTGTACTTTTTATTTACTTTCCAGAGTCATTCCGAATCTCTGGCAGTCCGAGGAAAACTTTGGCACGACTCCTCATGGCAACAGTATACCGCAAGCAGAGCGTAAACGCAAGATTTAATTGCACAAATATGCAACTTTAGCTTGCATTCGATTTGTGCAGGCAGATGTAATTCTTTCCTTTTGTTGCGATGTGCGAAAAGCTGTGATACACTTTTTTTCGTCAGGACGAAACTTCGCCCGGAGGTCGAGTCCTTATCAAATTGACAGCAAGCCCAAAAAGCATTATACTGTTTATATCATTTAGCAAAAAAGCTCCCCGCCGAGCTTCATATTTTTATTTATCGCGCCTAAAACACGGCCTTCCGGGGCCTCCGGGACGAATGGCGCACAAGGAGGACCCTTTTCATGGAAGGCACCAAGCCCCGCACTGTAAGCAGCCTTGGCATGTTCGACCTGCTGAAAGGCATCGGAATGCTGGCCATCGTCTTTGCCCACACGGCAGAGCTTTACCCCCTCGGCACCAACGACGTCACCCCTTTCGCGTTCGCGCTGTTCGCTTACCGCGAAGCGCTGATGGCCGCCTTTTTTATTGCCAGCGGCTACGGCTTCCGCAAGCGCTCCATCCACAAATGCATCGAGCAGCAGCTCAAGACCCTGCTCAAGCCTTACCTTTATACTGCACTGGCCACCACGGTGCTCCACGCTTTCATTCACCATGCAGCTTTCGGCTCGTGGGATGCTGCCATCTCAGAATCGGCCAAGGTCTTAGGCGGTTTCCTGTTAGGCCTGCCCCACACGGCCACTTACTTCGGGCAGCAGTTTTTCTCCTGCGGACCCATGTGGTACTTAGTGGCTCTGATGCTGGCGTGGGTGCTTCTGGACGTGCTGCTCGAGATCTTCCCCGAGCGGTACATAACCCCCGCAGTCGTCGGCGTCACCCTGCTTGGCTGGGGCGTCACGCTGGTGTGGGAGGCTCCTTTCTGCATCGCACAGGGCATGGTGTCGCTGCCCTACCTTTACATCGGCTATCTGGCCAAGAAGCGCCGCCTTTTCGAAACTCCCCTCTCCGGCAGAGCCAAAGCCGGACTTATCGTGTCCGCGCTGGGCGTCGTCGCGGGCGTTTTGCTGACCCAGAGCACCGACTGCGTTTCGCTGGGTGAGTGGACGATGGGGCCGCTGAGCATCCTGCTGGATGGCGCAGTGGGCTACGGCATCATCCGGCTCTTTTTGAAATGGCAGCGCCGAGTGGACGGCCCCATCTCCCATGCCATCGAGTGGGTGGGCCGGCGCTCGCTCTTCATCTTCTGCATCCACACTGTGGAGCTGACGGCCATCCCGTGGTATCTGATGGCTGCAAAGTATGCTGACCATCCGGTGCAGGGGATGCTGCTGCAGTTCGTGTTCTCGCTTGTGTCCATCTTCGCCGTCACCGAACTTCTGATGCGCCGCAAAGAGCTTGGCCGGAAGCTTCGGGGCGGCAAGCCTGCGGACAAGCCCCGGCAGCGGAGCAAGACCCGCCGCTATGAGGCAAAACACTGAAATTCCTGCGCTTTGGTATCCAGCCATTTTGAGGGTAGACTATAGTTACTTTTGATGCATGGGCTTGCAGCGCGGGTTGTACGCCTTGCGATAAATTGGAGGAGGCCCCGGTAATGATGAACGAAACTCCTGAAGCGGCTCTGCGCAGCCGCATTGCGGACCTTGAACAACAGCTCAAACTTGCAGACGAAGGCACTTCGCGGCTGGCCCAGCGCTGCCTTGAGCTGGAAAAGCAGCTGCAGACCTTCTATGCTGCCCACCCCCAGAAAGAGAGGCAGACCGACTCGCCTGCTCTGGTGCAGCCGCTGCTTTACTATGATGCCGGGTTCGGCTTTTCCCAGAAAGACACCGTCAAGGCCCCGGACTACGAATACGACGAGCTGAACGGCATGGTGACAGCGACCTTCGAGCTGCCGGAGGCCGCGTTCAATCTCCGTCTCGACCCCGGTGAACTGCCTTGCTGCATCACCGATTTCGTCTTCTCGGATGACCGCATCCTCTGCCGCCCGGTGAACGGTGTGCCGCTCCACGGCGACGGCATCCTGTTCCTCAACAACGACCCGAATTTCATGCTGGATGGTCTGAACCGTTTCCCCGCCGGGATGAAGCTGGGCGTGAGCTACTGCTACTTCCCGCTGGAGCCGCTGGCTGACGACCCATTGTTCGCCGCCGTTCTCGAGGGCGTACAGTATTTCCAGAAGACCCGCGTCTGCGAGCAGAAGCACCTCGACCAGCTGGAAAAAACTACGGCTGACCAGAAGCAGACCATCGAGGCCCTGCAGAAGAATCTCTCCGAGCTGCATCAGGCCAACGCCGAGCTGAGCGCCCGGAGCAAAGCCTACGAGAGCTCGCTGGAAAACATCCTCTCTTCCAGCAGCTGGAAACTCACGCTGCCCCTGCGCCGCCTGCTGGGGCTGTTCCATCGCAGCCATTGAGCCTGCCTGCGGAGAGGAGGATACGATGTACAGCAGTTATACCACTCTGCAGCGGGCTCAGCTCGCCAAACAGGAATATCTCGACACCCAGGAAGTTTTTCTCGGCGTCTATGCGCCGGGGCGGAACGCCGCCCTGAAAGCTTCCCTGCAGGACCAGCTCCACCGCAAATTTTTATTGACGGACAGCCTCCGCCCCGAAGCCCTCGGCAGCGCCGTCGGTGTGCTTCTGGTCAGGGAAGACCTTTTCCTGATGCCCACGGCTCTGTCCTGCTTTGCGGACGCACTGCGCAGCGGCGCAGACTACGTCACCAGCGACGCCGTCTTCGGCTACTCAGGCGTCACCACCCTCTACCACAGTCAGGGCTTTGCAGCCTGCCCGGGCTGCGCCCTCGTCTCCCGGGAGCTGCTGCGCCGCTGTCAGGCGGAAGCCCGCGACCCGGAAAATCCCGTCGAACTGCTGACGCTGGCGGCGAAGCTCAGCCGCAGCCACGTCTGCCTCCCGCTGGCGCTGGCCCACTATGAGCGGGACATCTGCGCCGAAGACGTCTGGTCTGTAAAGGGGAAGCGTGTCTTTATCATGAGCCACCTGCTGGACATGACCGGTGCGCCCATCGTGCTGGTGAGCGCCGTGCCGGTGCTGCGCAGCATGGGCTACGAAGTGGTCGTCCTCGGCCCTGAGGACGGCGGCTCCATGCCGCTCTTCCTCGAGGCGGGAGCTACCGTCATCACCCGCAAGGGCTGTGTTCAGTCTCCTCTGCTCTGGGGGCTGGCCCTCTGCGCCGACCTCGTTCTAGCCAACACCGTCGTGGAGGCCCGGGCCGTCCGCGCCCTGAGCGGTGCGCGGGTGCCGGTGCTCTGGTGGCTCCACGATGCCTTTGCAGGCTACCCCCACATCGCCCACCAGATCCCCAGAGAGCTGGGCAAAAACATCCGGCTCTACTCCGTCGGCAGCCACGCCGCCAACGCCATGCACTCGGTGCGGCCGGAGTTCAACATCCGGCCCCTCATCTACGGCCTGCCGGACTACGCCGCCGAGAAGTTCTCCCACTACGATTTGAGCTATGCGGGCGGGCGGCCTCTGTTCGCCACCGTGGGTTCCTTCGAGAACCGGAAAGGCCAGGACATCTTCTGCAAAGCCATTCGGCTGCTGCCGCCTGAGACCATGAAGAAGGCATCCTTCCTCTTCGTGGGCAAGGCCGCAGAGGCTGAGATGATGGACGCCGTGCGGAGCCTGACCGCTGACTGCCCTGACAACGTCTTTTACGTCAAGCGGCTCACCCGCGACGAGATCAAGAGCCTGATGGCCCAGTGTACCTGCCTCGTCTGCGCCTCCCGCGACGACCCCATGCCTACTTTCGTCACTGAGGGCCTCATCTTCGGCAAGCCCGCCATCGTGTCGGAGCACACCGGCACCGCCGGGCTCATCACCGAGGGCGTGGACGGTTTCGTCTACGAGGACGACGACCCCGAAAAGCTGGCCGAGCGGCTGGCCTGGGCCATCGAGCACCCGGAAAAGCTGGCTGCCATGCGCCCCGCCTGCCGTGAGCTTTACGAGAGTCATTACTCCAAGCAGGCGTTTTCCGACAGTTTACAACAGGCTGTAAAGGAACTCATCGGCGAGTAAGCTCCCCGTTCTTTATCATTCTGCCGAAACTGAGGCAAAAAATTTGGCAGTTGTTCACAAACACACCTCCGGACTGTGATATACTCTCCTAAGAGTTTATCCCAGTCCGTTTTTTGTTGAAATTTGAAAGGAGTCCCCGCATGAGTTCGTCCGCCTCCCCCGCCCCTTCGCGCCGAAAGACCCTGCTCTCGCTGGGCGTTCTGGCCCTGCTGACCGGCATCGTGGTGTTCATCTTCCGGGAGCACTGGGCCGAGATTTCCGAGGCGCTGAGCCGGCTCACCCTCGGGCAGGGGCTTCTGGCACTGACCGTGGGCCTGAGCTACCCGCTTCTCGAGGGCGTATCCAGCTGGCTCATCGTCCGCAGCCGCCTGTCCCATTTCCCGCTGCGGCAGGGCATCGACAATGCATGGATGGGGACCTTCGGCAATGTGGTGGGCCTCGGCGCAGGGTCGGTGCCGTTTCAGACGTGGTATCTCCACCGGCGCGGGCTGGACGTCGGCCCCGGCGTGGGGCTGATGACCCTGCAATACGTCTTCCACAAGACAGCTGTCCTGCTTTACGCCACCGTGTTGCTTCTGGCAGGCCGACCCTGGATAGCGGCCCACTCCGACGGTGTGCTGCGGTATCTGCCCGGGGCCTACGCTGTCGTGGCGGGCGTCATCGTGGGGCTCATCGCCCTCTGCGCCCTGCCGGTGGTGCAGCGTCTGGCCCGGTGGCTGCTGTATTTTCTGCCCGACACGGGCCGCTGGGCCGAGCACCGGGAAAGCTGGCTCAAGCAGCTGGACACCCTGAGCACCGAGAGCCGCCATCTGCTGGCAGACAGGCCCCGCTGTGCCGCCATTCTGGGCGTGCATCTCGTAAAGCTGTTCCTGCTCTTCTGCCTGCCGTGGATGGGGCTGCGGTTCATGGGGCTGGATACCGGACTCACCTTCTGGCAGGTGCAGCTCCTGACGTCGCTGACCCTCTTTGTCTCCAACGCCCTGCCCAACGTGGCGGGCATGGGTTCGGTGGAGACGGCCTTCCTGCTAGTGTACAGCAGCTTCCTCCCCGATGCTTCGTCCATGAGCCTGCTGATGTTCTACCGGCTGGCCAGCTATTACGCCGTCTTTGCGGCAAGTGCCGTCGGCTTTGCGCTGGCGCAGCGGCGGCTGAACCGCGGATGACCTTGTGAATGTTTTATTTCATTTTGGTAACAGTTCTTACTTAATTGTGCATTTTGCGCACAAATCTCTTGATTTTTTAGGCAAAGCAATGTATAATAAGCTTCTATTGGCCGTCCATCACGGACAGTCTGATTCAAAAATCAAGGAGTACATTTTTCATGAAACTGAACAAGATCTGTGCTGCCTCTGCCGTTCTGGCACTGGCTGTTGCTCTGACCGCCTGCGGCGGCTCTGCTTCCACTGCTGCTTCCAGCACTGCCTCTTCTGAGGCCGCTTCCTCCGTTGCTGCATCTTCTGAGGCTGCATCTTCTGAGGCTGCATCTTCTGAGGCTGCATCTTCTGAGGCTGCTGCTGAGAGCGCAGAGTACACCGTTTACAACACCACCGGTTCTACCGTCTCCGAGCTGTACCTGTACGAGGCAGGCTCTGAGGACAAGGGCGGGAACCTGGCTGGCGAGGCTGGTCTGGCCGACGGCGAGAATGTCGTCATCACCCGCGATGTCGAGGCCGACAAGCAGGGCGACATGACCTATGTTCTCGAGTTCACCACCGAGGACGGCAGCACCCAGAGCTTCGAGACCCTGCACTACGAGACCACTCCCATCTCTCTGAAGAGCGTGGACGCAGCTGCTGGCGCTACCCCCATCGCATTCGCTGCTCCTGAGCAGTAAAAATCAGCTCATAACGAAGAAAACGGCAGGTTCAGTGAACCTGCCGTTTTCTTATTCTATCAAATTCAGCCCTTCATGGGGACAAAGCCCACGAGGTCCTTCACGACCTCGCCGCCGATGATGAGGCCCACGACCGACGGGACAAAGGCGTTCGAGCCGGGAACAGAGCGGCGGATGGTACACTTGCGCTGGGTACCCGGAGGGCAGATGCAGTGGTTTTTGCAGCTGATAGAGTCATCCTCGATGGGAGTCATGACAGGCTCCCTGGAGTAAACGACTTTCAGGTGCTTGATGCGGCGCTTGCGGCACTCGGTGCGCATGACCTTGGCCAGCGGGCAGACGGAAGTCTTATAAATATCCGTGACCTCGAAGCGGGTAGGGTCCATCTTGTTGCCTGCACCCATGGAGCAGATGATGGGAACACCAGCCTCCTTGCACTTCATGACCAGCGCAATTTTACCGGTGACAGTGTCGATGGCGTCCACCACGTAGTCGAACTGGCTGAAATCGAAGCTGTCCTGCGTCTCAGGGCCAAAGAAGGTCTTGTAGGTGGTGACCTTGATGTTGGGGTCGATGTCGTGGACGCGCTCTTCGGCCACATCCACCTTGAACCTGCCCACCGTCTTGCGGGTGGCGATGATCTGGCGGTTCAGGTTGGTAAGGCAGACTTTGTCGTCGTCGATAAGGTCGAGAGCCCCCACGCCGCTGCGGGCCAGCGCCTCGACGGTGTAGCCGCCCACGCCGCCTACGCCGAACACGGCTACGCGGGAATCATGCAGTTTGGTCATTGCTTCCGCGCCCAGCAGCAGCTGGGTGCGGGAATACTGGTCTTGCATATCATTTCTCCTTTAGGTTCTGCTTTTTACATTCACGGGCTTGCCCTCTCAGTCACCTTCGGTGACAGCTCTCCCAAAGGGAGAGCCAAAATGCAGCGGTCAGGCAATAGGCTCTGGCGCGAAGCGCCTGAGCGGGCTAGGCCGCCCCCCCTTATCCCTTCGCCACCTGTGTAATGGTGCCGCCTCCGAGGACGACATCGCCCTGATACAGCACGACGGCCTGCCCCGGGGTGGGGGCGCGCTGAGGCTGGTCAAATTCCAGACGGAAGCTGTCCGGCCCTGCCGGGTAGACGGTAGCAGGCTGTTCGGTCTGATGATAACGGGTGCGGGCCGTCACCCGCAGGGGGCCTTTCAGCTCCGGGATGGCGATCCAGTTCACTTCGTTCGCATAGACGATGGTATCGAACAGCTCCGACTCCGGGCCGACCGTGACGGTGTTGGCCTGCATATCCTTGGCGCAGACGTAGACCGGTGCGCCCATGGCGAGGCCCAGGCCCTTCCGCTGGCCGATGGTGTACCGCACAGCGCCGCTGTGGGTGCCTACCTTTTTGCCGCCGACGTCGAGGAAATCGCCCGCCGGGTAGTGCTTGCCGGTGAAATCCTCCATAAAGCGGGCGTAGTCGCCGTCCGGCACGAAGCAGATGTCCTGACTGTCGTGCTTGCGGGCGTTCACGAAGTGCTGCTGCTCGGCGATGGCGCGCACTTCGCTCTTGTGCAGACCACCCAGCGGCAGGCGGACATGAGCCAGCTGCTCCTGCGTGAGGTTGTAGAGCACATAGCTCTGGTCTTTGTTCTCGTCCAGACCCTTTTTGAGCAGCCAGCGGCCCGTGGCCTCGTCCTGCTCCACCCGGGCATAATGGCCCGTGACCACATGATCCAGTCCGTGCGCTTCTGCCCAGCGAAGCAGGTGATCGAACTTCATATATTTGTTGCAGTCGATGCAGGGATTGGGCGTACCGCCGGCCTCGTAGACCCGGATGAATTTGTCGATGATCTTTTCCTGAAAGTCTGCCGTAAAATCCAGCACCTCGTAGGGAATATCCATCGCATAGGCCACCTCGGCGGCGTCCTCAATGTCCCGCTCCGAGCAGCAGGTGTGCAGACCCTCGGTGTTCACGGCCTCGTTACGGGTGAGGCGCATGGTGACGCCGGTGCAGTCGAAACCGTCCCTCTGCATGAGCCATGCCGCCACCGAGCTGTCCACACCGCCGCTCATGGCGATGAGCGCCCCGGGGCGGCGGGAAGTGTTCTGTGTTTCTGTCATTCTGTTCCTCTTCTGTTATAACATACTAAAACAGTAGTATAATACTACCGCAGCTTCTTTCTCTTGTCAAGACGCAGAAAATTTGGCCGCAAAGGCCAGAAGTTCCGCTTTTTCGTTGGGCAGCCGCCCGGTGATGACCTCTTCCAGCAGCGCTTCCAGTGCGCGGCGCAGGCCCGGCCCGGGCGCGACGCCCGCCGCCATCAGATCGCGGCCATTCACGGCCAGCTGGGAGACGCGGCAGCAGGCGTTTTGGGCGGTCAGCGTCTCGGCCTCTTTTTGCAGGGCAGTAAATTCATCTTTTCTTTCCGGTTGAAGAGCGCTCCAAAGGGCAGTCAGCTGCTGCACGGTGTGGAGGGCGTATTTGCCAAGAAGTCGTTTGGCTTGAAGCGACAGCGCAGGAGTGCGGGGAGCTTTCTCCTTCACAAGTGTTGATACTCCATCTGTCACAGCATTGGAGCATTTCAAGCGTTTCAACACCTTTCGTGTTCCATCCTCCCCCAGCGGCAGAAGCAGCGCCGCCCAGCGGGTGGTCACTTCCTCTGCTCCTGCCGGAAGGGCATCTATGATCTCACGGGCTTCCGACAGATCGTCGAGTGGCAGTTCCGGCAGGACGAAGGCCAGCACTTCCGGCTCCAGATACGCCCCCGGCTTCGGGGCAGACAGAAGCTTGTTCAGCTCTTCTTCGATGCGCTCCACCGACACGCAGTCGAGGTGGGCAGCCAGCTGCTTCGCCGCCGCTTCGGTGGCCTCGTCGATAACAAAACCGAACCGGGCCGCAAAGCGGTAGAGACGCAGGATGCGCAGAGCGTCTTCTTCAAAGCGGCGCAGCGGCTCACCGACCGCCCGCACCACGCCCCGGGCCAGATCTTCCTGCCCGCCAAAGGGGTCGCACAAGCCCTCTTCGGCGCTGTAGGCCATGGCGTTGATGGTGAAGTCCCGCCGGGCCAAGTCCTCCCAAACGTCGGGTACAAAGGCCACGCTGTCGGGGTGGCGGCCATCGGAATAACTGCCCTCAGTGCGGAAGGTGGTGATCTCGTAGAGCTTGCCGTCCCGCTTCACAGTCACGGTACCATGCTGCAATCCGGTGGGGATGCACTGCTTTTCTCCGAACAGCTCCATCACCTGCTCCGGGCGGGCGGCGGTGCAGAGGTCCCAGTCGTGGGGCGCAAGGCCCAGCAGACTGTCCCGGACACAGCCGCCCACGGCGTAGGCCGCAAAATCTGCCCGGTGCAGCGCGTCCAGCAGAGCGGAGGCGCCGGGTTCCAGGACGATGTTCATTCTTCTGCCTCCTCATATTGCAGGGTGATGCTTTTGCCGTCATAGCCGCACTCTGCCGCCGGGAAGAGGCTCTGCGCCTGGGCCAGCTCTTCTTCCGGGTCGGTGATCATGGGCGAATAGTGGACGAGCCAGAGCCGCTTCGCGCCCGCTTTGGCGGCGAGGGCTGCGCTCTGCCCGAAGGTGCTGTGGCCGTACTGTTTGGCCTGCGCGGCCTGCTCCGGCAGAGCATAGGTGGAGTCGCAGAGCAGAAGGTCAGCACCCGCTGCGGCCTTTTCCAATGCCGGACAGGGGGCGGTGTCGCCCGAGAAGACAAAGCTCAGCCCCTGCCGGGCCGGGCCGAGGACGGCTTTCGGCTGGATGACACGTCCACCGTCCAGCGTGATGCTCTCGCCGTGCTGGAGCGTCTTCCACTGCTTTACCGGTACGCCCAATGCCCGCGCCTGTTCGGGTGAGAACCGTCCGGCCCGGGGCAGATCGAGTCGGTAACCCTGACTGATGACACGGTGGCGGGTCGGCACCGGCGTGAGCTTCGCGCCCTGGGGCCAGCCGCCGAATTTTTCGCAGAGCGCCGCCGGGGCGTCCAGCACCTCAGCATAAACCGGGTACGGCAGAGGCCCCGTCAACACCCGCAGTGCCGCCCAGACTTCGCCGAGCCCCTTCGGCCCGTACAGCGCCAGCGGGCGGGTGCGGCCCTGACAGCCCAGCGTCTGCAGCAGCCCCGGCAGGCCGAAGATGTGGTCGCCGTGGTAATGGGTCAGGCAAACGGCGTCCATCTTCATCAGGTTGACTCCGGCCCGGCGGGCGGCAGTCTGGGTCCCCTCGCCGCAGTCGAACAGGAGGCTGTGTCCTCCGCATTCGGCCACCGCCGCCGTGAGGGCGCGGTCGGGCAGGGGCATGGTGGCCGCTGTACCCAGCAGTGTAATGGTCAGCATAAAGTTTCTCCGTATCACAAAAAATCTCGATGGCTATAGTGTACCACACTCTTCGGCCCGGCACAATCGCACAGCCGCACCCTGACAGGCATAAGATGGCCCAAACCACAAAAGGAGGGGTCTTGTATGCAGCGTCAGCGACCCGGACATCGCATTTTGTCGTTCCACCACCGGGGGCTGCTGCTTCTGGTGGCGGCAGTGGCGGTGATGCTCTTTTTTCTCTACGGCTGCATGGCAGGGGCGGCGTACAGCCCCCGGGGGCGGCTGGTGTTCATCCCTCTCGCACAGGTTTCGGGTAGTAGTACGACTTCGCTTTTTTCCGCTTTTATCTGGAAGAATCGGAGCTGCCCACCGCATGGTACGATGTGCGGGCCGATATGAAAAACAAACCCGCTCCCCTGCTGAACCCCGGCACCCTCAAGCCCATGACGGCCAGGGAGCTGGACGGCGTTTTCTGCGATGAGCTGGTACAGCAGGAGCTGGACGACACCACGGCCTACATCCTCAGCCAGCTCTACCACGACGGCCTGATGGAGGCCACCAGCGTGGAGCAGACCAGCGTCTTTGAGGCAGCAGAGCAGTTTGCCCTCCCCGGAGAGCAGCCATGCCATCCGCGTCGCCATTGACGAAGCTCTCAAGTGCAAGGAGACGGGCGAGGCAAAAACTATCGTCTTCGGCCTCACCGGCACCGGCTACTTCGACATGGTGGCCTACGAGAAGTTCCACGACGGCAAGATGACCGACTACATCCCCACCGACGCCGACCTGCAGAAGGGCTTTGACGGTATTCCCCACTTCCCCGGCAACGAATAATTCCTGAAACATCCTCTCCCCTCACACCCCCGCGCGGCGCAAGCTGTGCGGGGGTGGTTTTGGACAAAAAAACAGAGCCGGAAAATATCCTAACGAGTTTCCGGCTCTGCTTGACAAATCAGAAAAAAATCACTATACTACAAATAGAAAGGCGCTGGTCGGCAAACGGCTAACTCCTTACCATAATGTCAAAAGATATGACCGTCTGGCTTGGGGAAGCGCGAAGGCGGTCATTTCTTTTGTCCATTTTTATTCTGACGTTCAGCGATTTTCCAAGCTATCTCAAATGTACCGAAAATAATCGTAAAAATCAATCCCAGCAAACTGATGATAACTGCCATCAATGCGAGCGTTTCAGATAATGTCATCTGACATCCCCCCTTTCAGCACAGCGCCTCCGGGGAGAAAACTTTCAAAAGTCCCCACCCGGGAACCCTGTTTTCTGAAAACAAGATTTTGCGGGTAAGGAGTCAGCCGCCTGCGTTTTCGACACAGCGTCTTTTTCCTGCCATATTGGCATTATCGAAATCATATCATAAAATCGAGAAAATTGCAACAAACAGCCAGCCGCCCTGCAAGGTAACAGGGCGGCTGGCTGCTTCTATTATGCAATTCAGGAGAATGGAGGAGAGAATAGCGTTTTTATGCTTCCGGGGGACGGAAGCGCCGGAGAATTACTCGCCGCGGACGGCTGCGAAGCCAGCCTCGAGGTCGGCGATGATGTCGTCGATGTGCTCGGTGCCGATGGACAGGCGGATGGTGTTCTGGTAGATCTGCTGCTCGGCCAGCTCCTCGTCGGTCAGCTGGCTGTGAGTGGTGGAAGCCGGATGGATGACCAGACTCTTGACGTCGGCCACATTTGCCAGCAGAGAGAAGACCTTCAGGTTGTCGATGAACTTGAATGCTTCCTCACGGCCGCCCTTGATGTTGAAGGTGAAGATGGAAGCGCCGCCGTTGGGGAAGTACTTCTCATACAGGGCGTGGTCGGGGTGATCCGGCAGAGAGGGATGGTTGACCTTCTCGACCTGGGGATGGTTGGCCAGGAACTCGATGACCTTCTTGGTGTTCTCCACATGGCGCTCAATGCGCAGGCTCAAAGTCTCGGTACCCTGCAGCAGCAGGAAGGCGTTGAACGGAGAAATGGCAGCGCCGGTATCACGCAGCAGGATGGCGCGGATGTAGGTGACGAAAGCGGCGGGGCCGGCTGCGTCAGCGAAGGACACGCCGTGGTAGCTGGGGTTGGGGGCGGCGATGTTGCCGTACTTGCCGCTGGCCTTCCAGTCGAACTTGCCGCTATCCACGATGATGCCGCCCAGCGTGGTGCCGTGGCCGCCGATGAACTTGGTAGCGGAGTGGACGACGATGTCAGCGCCATGCTCGATGGGACGGATCAGGTACGGGGTGCCGAAGGTGTTATCAATGACCAGCGGCAGACCATGCTTGTGAGCGATGGCTGCGATGGCATCAATATCAGGAATATCACTGTTGGGGTTGCCCAGAGTCTCGAGGTAGACAGCCTTGGTGTTGGGTTGGATAGCGTTCTCGACCTCTTCCAGATCGTGAGCGTCCACAAAGGTGGTGGTAACGCCGAACTGGGTCAGGGTGTGCTCCAGCAGATTGTAACTACCGCCGTAGATAGTCTTCTGAGCTACGATGTGGTCGCCGGCCTGAGCCAGCGCCTCGATGGTGTAGGTGATGGCAGCTGCACCGGAAGCAGTAGCCAGAGCAGCCACGCCGCCTTCCAGAGCGGCAATGCGCTTCTCGAACACATCCTGGGTGGAGTTGGTCAGACGGCCATAGATGTTGCCGGCGTCGGCCAGACCAAAGCGGTCAGCGGCGTGCTGGCTGTTGCGGAAGACATAGGAAGTGGTCTGGTAGATAGGCACAGCACGGGAATCGGTAGCGGGATCGGCCTGCTCCTGGCCAACGTGAAGCTGCAGGGTCTCAAATTTATAGTTAGACATAGTATTTTCCTCTCTGTCTGTACTTAAAGTATTATTTTTACTCATAAAAATGCCCGGCAGCGTGGGGAGTTTCACCTTTCGTCTGCCGGGCAAAGAAATCGTTCTCAGCTCAGAGCCTTTTGTCTGTCTCGGGCGTCACATTCGCTCGCACATTCGCGGCATAGAGGGCACCGTACAGCTATGGCTCAGAGTTTGTTTCTCGGCCCGGGCGCTGTACATTCGCCCGCAGCGAAAGTTGGCGTGCAGAAGACTTTTCCAAATCAGCGTCATTTGAGTACCCTCCTTTCCGAAATTCCCACTTACCTACAAGGCGTGTGGTTTTATTGTCTGCATTATATTCCCTCATACCCATATTGTCAATAGGTTTAATTGAATTTCTTTCAAAAAAGTTTTTAAGAGTCATTCTTTTGAGAAAAATGCAAAAAGATTGCATTTTGGTCTTGCATTTCACACAGAATCCGTGTATACTCTTTCCTGCGCCTAAATTGCAATCAGGTTGCAATTTAGGCAACTAAAGCACTTTTCGTCCCTCCGTTTATTTTGGGTGAAGACGTAAAATGGTGTGGCGGCTGCGCGCGCCGGCGCGGGGCGGATTTTATTCTTTCGGTCAAATGGCTTTGCGCTCCGCGCGGGCCAGAGGTAGGGAGGGGTGT